>Ga0268262_10000545_pt1 | contig 49467 bp, 47 predicted proteins | sample TergutNc150P3_FD_190354 | JGI IMG/M metagenome (GOLD analysis project Ga0268262, IMG submission 190354) | Nasutitermes corniger P3 segment gut microbial community from laboratory colony in Florida, USA - Nc150 P3 (SPAdes) (version 2) | ecosystem: Host-associated > Arthropoda: Insects >... | reverse complement strand
AGTTAAATAGATAATCACGGCAGGATTTTTCTGTCCCAAACTCCTTTTCAAATTCAATTAAATCCATGGGATATATCATACCATGATTCTATTATTATTACTTGTGTCCGTCAAGTATATACCCAGTTAATTTAATATATAATTAGTATGGAATTGTTAAAAGTTCCTATTAGTTAGAAAGATTTTTAATTACTGTTTATGAATTTTTACCACGGGGGCTTGGGACCACCCCGTGTTTTTTTTGCGTTGAATGGGTTTACGTGTCCTTTCCGTTAAATATATGCAGTAAATAATACTTCTTGTTGGATTATTGATTTTTTGTTATAATATTACTTTACCATTTTGAAGGCAGTTTAATTATGGCAGAATATGAACAAATAACATCGTATCTCGATAAAGTGAGCCAAATATTGGTGTCTTGGCTTGAAAAAGCACTAACAGAATTGTCTCCGGACTGGTGGAAAGATAATGTAGTTGCGAAGTTAAGTTACGTACAGGGAAATCGTGTCAGAGATAAGGGAATTAGTTCATTATCAGGACTGGATTTGGCTGCTTTGCTGCGAATATTTGACCAAAATTGGAGTGAATTAAACCCAAAATATAAATTGTACTACGAAGACAATCATTTATTGAAGGAAATGTACAAAATACGTAACCGTTGGGCGCATAGACCAATGAACGGTTATAAACAAGATGATATTTACAGGGATTTAGATACTATTCAGCGTTTTATCAAGTTGATTGATGCAGATAATATTCTTATAAATCAAATTAATGAGGCAAAAATAAATATATTTATGCCTTCCAAGAAAAATACACAAGAAGTTATAAATGTACCGCTAACTTCAATATCTTCATCACAATCAGGTAAAAACCTTTCAACACAGTTAGATACATTAAATGATATTCAGAATAAAGAAAAAGAAGAAACTATTTTGAACAGAGTCAAAAATTTAGCAATAAGAGTTCCATGGCAGGATAATGGTTGGACTGGCTTTATTTGTACAGATCCTAAGAAAAATATATCTTGTCTCTATTTAAAAAGAATTGCAGAAGATAGAAATTTAGATTTTGAGTGTCCATTAGCCGGAAAAGAAATTCATGAATTATCAAAAGATGAAATAAAGAAGTTACCATGTTTATCAGAAAACGCTGCCTTCCTGTCTGATAAAAATTATACTTTTTATGCAGTATATCCTTATAGTTCATATGAAGGATTAACACACATTGAGCCGACCCAAGTAAATATTCGTCCTAATTCACTAATATCAAGACCTTACCGTTGGTTTCGTATGGATGACACGCCTGCTACAAAAATAATTGCCGGTTTTAACAAAAAACGGGAAGAAGAATATAAAGCAAGTCATAAAAATAAACAAAATTATGCAATAAAAAAAACATGGATAAACGAACCATCAAATCAAAAAGCTATTATTGAATATTATTACGACGGCCTGTCTGAGAAATCATTGCTTGTCCCATATTTGAAAAATGTTCCTTTTACAGATGACAGTCGCCGTATTATATTAGGCGCTGGTTTTGTTAAAAAAGTTCATGATAATCAGCAATATAACTCATCGGATAAAAGTAAAACCGATATGCCGGTTTTGTGGGATAAAATTATAGAGCATGATATTTCCAATAACGGATTCCTAATTCCCTATAAAGAACTATATAATTATTGGGTAAAAAACGCTCAACCGGATATGGATAAATATATTTTATTTGTTGATGATGACTATAGAAATGAATTCAGTAACGGTTCAGAACTTGTCTCTTATGACGCATTGTTAAGCATTCTTGGAAAATCTAAAGATATACTGATTGCAATATCAAGAGATATTCCTTCAATTATTCTTGACTATGCCAATAAATCTAAATGGATTGACGCGCAGATCACACAATTAATCAAAGAACGCGGTATTTTTCCTGCAATAGGCAATTTACTTCTTGCTTCCAATAACTATATTATTCAAATTGCGAATGAAGATAAAAATATTACATTGGATATTCTAAAAAAGGTTCTGTTTGATGGAAGTAAGGAATCAGTTGATTTATTAATAAGCGCCATTGATCATGAAACAAGATTAACAATAAAACAAAAAGAAAAATCAAAACTCTTTATTACAGAAAAATTAAGCCTAATAAATAATCTTTCCAGATTCACTCTTACTGAGGAGCAATTTGCATCTATTCTAAATAACGAAAATAACGAATATGGTGATTTCATAGATAACCCGTATCTGCTATTTGAGAATTCATTAAATAAAAAAGATGAACAAAAAATACCATTAAATAAAATTGATAACGGAATGTTCTTTGATATAGATACTCAAAAAACAATTCCTGAATTAGTATTGTTAGACACCGATTCCAAAGAACGCCTGCGCGCATTTATTATTCGTGAATTGGATGAACAGTCTCAAAAATATGGACATTCTTTATTGCCTTTGGATTATTTAATAGAATTAATAAATAACAGAAACTTAATTCATAAGTTAAATTTTACTAAAGATGATTTTAATATTCCTTCTTACAGAGAATATATAGAAGAAAAAATTTTATTTAAAAATACTGAAGGTGAAATATATTTAAAACTTCGTTCTATAGAAGAATATGATGAAGTTAGCAGAAATGAAATCAATACGCGATTGGCTCCTGAAAAAATAACTATTGAAACTTCAGATTTTGAAGATATACTAACGGAGTCTCTTTCTTCTTTTGAAGGGAATGATACGGATGAAGGAAAAGAAGCAAAAAAAGAAAAATTAAAAGCTCTGGAGCAATTATCGATTAATAGAGTTTCAGTTCTTATCGGTGATGCCGGAACAGGTAAAACTACCGTTTTGGCAGCTTTATGTAAACATAAAGATATAAAAACAAAAGTGCAATTATTGGCTCCTACCGGAAAAGCAAGAGTAAGGATGTGGGATGCAACCGGCAAACAATACGATACAAAGACTATTGCCCAGTTTTTAATTGCTGATAAATGTTTTGATTGGAACACCGGAAAATACAAAGTTCCCGAAAAATCGAAAGTTGAATTGTCCGGCGCTAATGTAATAATTGATGAAAGTTCTATGCTAACTTCTGAAATGTTTGCCGCTGTATTAAAATCATGTTCTCAGGCACGTAGAATTATTTTTGTAGGCGATCCAAACCAGCTTCCGCCTATAGGATGCGGAAAACCTTTTTCTGATCTGGTAGATTATCTTCAAAAGGAATATCCGGACAATGTTGCAAGGCTGACTTGCGTAATGAGAACTGAAATGTCAGAAACTAATGATTTTGCTTCATGGTTCAAAAACAACTCCAGTTGTGATGAAAGTGTTTTTGATAAAGTAGAAGCAAATTCAGATGCTATTAAAGGGATAAGATTCCGGCAATACGAAGATTTACAAGAAGCCATTATTGAAGAAATTGTTAAAATTACAGAAATGAAGAAACCGGATGATCTTCAAGGATTTGATATTAGTTTGGGCGCTAGAATAAATGGACAGTATACAAATTTTAACACAGGCGGTATTTTTGGTATTCCTAAAGACCAGGGAGCTGGAGCTAAGGCAGAAAACTGGCAGATTTTAAGTCCAGTAAAAAATTCTCCCGATGGTACATTTGGAATTAATGAACTAATTCATATTAAATATCGGCCTACATCATTTTTTAATGGAAAAGAAAAAAATAATTATTATTCTGAGGTTGAAGGAATACAGAAAATTGGTGTCGGCGATAAGGTAATATGTACAGAAAACGGACATTCCGATCCATATCCCTCAAATGATTTTAATTACATTGCAAACGGAGAAATCGGTATTAGAGTATCACCTGCAAAAAGTACTAATTATCCTAATGTTGAATTTTCAACACAACTCGGTGTGTCATATTGGGGGAAAAAGGGTAAAAATGGTAAAATGTATCCGTGGAGTTATAAAGGTGATGAAGCTGACGGAAATCTGGAATTAGCTTATGCCATTACTATTCACAAGGCTCAAGGAAGCCAGTTTAATAATGTAATATTAGTACTTAATAAGAATTCCGGTATGCTTTCACGGGAACTAATCTATACTGCAATAACCAGACAAAGGAAAGGATTGGTTATTATGTTTAATGACGATATACGTCATTTATTAAAGTATTCAGGCGATTTACATTCTGATTTAGCAAAACGCTTTACCGATTTATTTATTCTGCCAAAATTCATCAACTTTAATAACGGCTGGTATGAGGAATCCAAAATCCATAAAACAAAACGCGGCGATATGGTTCGTTCAAAATCGGAAGTAATTATTGCCAATGAACTTGAAAATGCGGGATTAGACTGGTATTATGAAAACGACAATCAATTTATTGAAATTGAAGGCAAGAAATTATTACCTGATTTTGTAATTAATCATAACGGAAAAACATATTATTGGGAGCATCTGGGTTTATTGAATAAACCAAGATATAAAAAAGCTTGGGAAGAAAAAGAAAAACATTATTTGAGCAATAAAAATATTATTCTAAAAACAACAAAAGAACCAAATGGTGCGATAAATAGCGACGATGTATTAAGGATAATTGGTGAGATAAAGAATGATTAGACTCACAGACTCACGAATTTAAGGAAAATATATAGCCTAAAATTTATAAAATTTCCCCAGTATTATCAATTAAAACACGTTCCAGAATTTCTTCTTGATTTATTACTTTAGCAACAGGCTTTTCAAAATCCCAAGGAAAACCATCCAAATCAGGAATACTTTGAATATCCTGAGCTAATCCGCTTGATATTATCAATCTGTGATTTATTGAATTATAATAACGACCTAAATTATCAACATCTTCAAATTTTAATCCAAATCCGTTAGGTACTTCAGCTAATGTTCGTTTTATTTGTTCTTTAGCTTTATTAATACAGGATTTATACCATTTATAATCGTATCCTCCCCCGCAAATAATAACCTTCATTTCTCCATTTCGTTTAATCAATGCTTCTCTGAATTTATCCTTTGCATTTATAGCCATTTCAGCAAAAGCATTACGCATTTTTTTTGAAAGATTTTGTTCTTCATTCTTGTTATATTCTATATCGGTATTTAGAGATTTTATTAATTTGCGAATTTTATTATGCGTTTCACTGTTTAACGCAATTTTTTGTATAAGTATCTCTATTCCAAGAGGCTGTATATTTTCAGCTATAATACTATATTTAAATTTGTTATTATTGGATTCATCATGTGATTTATTTATTACAGCCATATCTATAGTAGCCCCACCAATATCTATTATAGCATATAAACCTTCAGGGACAAAATCATCATATAGAAAAGCTAAACATTCTGCGTATAATTCAGATATAGTATTATTTGGAGATTCCCTAAATTTTGGGGTATTAATATTTTGTATCTTTTGATAAAATTCATCTAAATCATTCAAAGAAATTGAATATTTATCTAATTTATCACTATTACTTAATTCTATTGCTGTTTGAAGTATTATATCATACATAGGATGGGATTTATCAGAATAATTATCAATTGGGACACCCATAGTAATACTGAATTCAAATTTTGGCATACTACGATACCACTTTTTATAAAATTTTTCTATGTATTTTCTAGATTGATCTATAAGACAAGCTATAAAAAATACACAACATAATATTTCAGGAGAAGTTATAGGGTGAGATACTGGAATCTGACTACTACGAGGTAAAGACTTATCAATCGTTGAATACTTAAAATATTTGATTGTTTCTAATGAATTTACATTTTCAGGTTTTATATAATAAAATATTTTTTTGCTATACTCATAATAAACTTTTGAATGTTTATATTCTGTCTTATCTGTATAAAATTTAACATGGTTCTTTTGTTTTGTTTCATCTTCAAAACAAACTTTGCTGTAACATGTTCCAAAATCAATACCAATATTTATTACTTTGTTTTTCATTTTATTCCTCCACTTTAATAATACCAACTGCTATATCGGAAGGTGTACACCTGCCTGTCTTTTTAGATTCAAGTTTTTTCTTCTGAATAGAAAATATCTCTTCAGCTTTCTTTAATTTACCTTCATCCATACGGATAACTCTTTCGGGCTGTCCATTTTGATGTGCTTTTTCAATCTGTTGTTTAATTGACATTATTTTCTTATTAAAAGTCATTTCCAAATATTGTATATTTCTTTCACAAATTATTCTATTTTGATCGAAAAATTGAGTATCAAAGGATGAAAATTCAAACATGACATTTTCTCGTAATTCTTTCATTGAATTTATTATTTCATCGAAATTATCCAAACCATACTTAATTTCTGAATAATTAGAGCCATAATTAAACGCATTAATGACAAATCTTTCTGATACGTTTTCATTGAGAATTTCTCTTTTTTCTGTATTTATTACATAATATTTCAATTCATTAATATTTCTATATCCTTCTGCATTCCATTTTTGAATAAAATAAACATAGATTCCATTTTCGATATTATCAATTTTATTCTTACTGATTCTTATAGCTGAACAATCGTATAAATTAACAATTTCGTTATTGTTTTTTGTTTTTATCCATTTAATAAAAGGATGATTTATGTCAATTAATTCGATAATCCGCCATTTCTTATATGTATCACGTTTCCCGTTAAAAATACAGAATACATCTTTACTATATCCTAAATTAACTACATTATAATGGTGGCTTCGGATATACTCTCTAAAATCTATCTGTGCTTCAGTTGATAAATTAACTATAATACTGTAATCATCATTCTTTATAATTTGTGTTCCTGCATAATTTTGATCAAAAAAATCGTATGTATATTGTATTAATTCCTCCGGCATAATATAACGCTTATTATTATTGGCAATTTTTATATTTTCTAATATTTTGTCAGCAAATTCAGCAGATTGTGACGCTTGTTTTTCTAATTTCTCCATTTCAATTTTATTATATTCTATTATATCAATTCGCTTCTCTGCTTTTTTCTCTTTATCTTCCTCGCTTAAATTTGGATCAAGTAAATCTCTTGAAATTTCATGGATTATATTACCCATTATTTCTTCTATGTCGCCAATAGAATGTTTAAATATATCAATTCTATCATAAAGTTTATATATTACTTTATCTTCAATAGTATTTTCGCAATATAAATTTAATATCCTGATTTTGTCTTTTTTTTGTCCAATACGATCGATACGTCCTATTCGCTGCTCAATTCGCATGGGATTCCATGGGAGATCGTAATTTATCTCTATACTTGCAAATTGCAGGTCTATGCCTTCAGAACCAACTTCTGATGAAATAAGGATATTAAATTCAGAATTTTCTTTGAATCGTTTTATTATTTCTATCTTTTCATCACCCATACCTCCCATCATTTTTTCACATTTAAAATTATCTTTTGAAAGACGATCATATAAATAATGTATTGTATATCTGTAGAATGAAAAAATTATAACCTTTTCATTGTGCTCATTTTGTCTTAATTCTTTTAAAAAAAGTAGTAAGCGTTTATATTTTGAATCAATGCGTGTAAAATGTTTTATCATTTCTTCAGACGTTTCAATATCAGGTATATAACTATCTATCTTGATTTTGGAATCTTCATCTTCTGTATCTAAGCCTATATCTTCATAAAGTATTTCTTCCATTACATCGTTATCCTTCCAATGTTGTAAAGCAGCCGGAATACAACTGGTCATTTGTCTCTGACGGGCAATTAAAGTAAATGTTCTGGACATGGGAGAATTGACAGATAGTTTATTTATATATTTGGTTACTTCCTGATATTTTTTATATTCCTCATCTGATAAAGGAAAATTTAATGTTTCCACGCTTCTTTCTATTTTTTCTTCGTCAATATCTCTTTTCCGTGTTCTTGTGAAGTATTGGCTGTAAAAATTGGAATCTTTTAATATCTGGAATATCGCTATTCGTTCTTTTGCTTGCTCTTCGGCAGAATTAAATTGACTTTTAATATAGGCTTGAAGCTTTTTATTAAGAGTCACATCTTCTTTAAATTTTTCTTTGACTTTATTATATAAATCAATAATTTCTGTTTTATCACCGTCGTTGTCGTTCCGTATAGCATTAGCAAGCATTACTATAGAACGGTTTTCGGTCAATAATTCATTAAAAACATCAGAATTATAATAATCCTCAGGTGATAACAATCTAAGTAAGTTAAAAAGATTTTTTGAACTTGTCTGTATTGGCGTTGCAGACAGAAGTATCATATAGCGAGAAATATCACGTAATTTTTCTCCAGTATTAAAACTGGCGGTGGCACTATTCCGCAGGTAATGAGCTTCGTCTATTACGACAAGATCGAATAATTCCTGATTACTATCGGCATCATACCGTTCAAAGAAATCAATGAGCTTTGAACGGGTATTGTGGTCTTTAAATTCTTTACTTTCCTTATCCTTATATCGTATGCCTTGAATACTTGTTATCAATACAAAATTATCATTGTTGTAATTAAGAAGAGTCTCATTAAGTCTATCTAATAAACCTTTTGCGTTTACTATTGCAGAAGGTATTCCAAACCAATTTAAAAGATCATCTTTCCATTTTTGGCAAAGCTGAGCTGGGCAAACTATTAAAAAACGTTTTGCATTTTCACGAGTTAAAAGTTCCTTCCAGATATATATCGCTTCTATTGTTTTTCCCAAGCCTACTTCATCTGCGATCAAAAGCCTGCCCGTAGCTGATTCGATGAATTTCATGACTGGCTTAAACTGATGAGGCATAAATTCAGTTTCAGCGTTATGCATAGAATAAAAGATATTTGTAAGTTTATCATTAAGACGTATTTGTTGGATTTTTCTGCGGAGATCGAGAACCCCACTGAATCGACATTGTTCAAACAAAGAAAACATATCGTCTTTATCTGACAAAAGCTCTAAATAAGCTTCTCGAATATATTCCGGATTTGTATCACTAAAACCAACTTCCCAGAGAAAACTTTCGCCATAGGGACGGAATTTTCCAGTTATATAGCCAGTTCTTCCATTATAAGTGTCTCGAACTTTATCGCCTTTTGTATATCGTTTTTCAATTATTCCAATTTTATCATCAATTTGTGTAAAAACCGACATAATTATATAATTATTATATGAATTATACATATAATCAATACTTCTTTTCTGTTAGTGTCTATTCTGTTATATTTAGTTTGTAACATTGATGGAAATATTTAAAATGAAAAATCTACCCCTAAAAACCCTTAAGTTTCCGAATTTCCAGCCATTATAATAGTAAAGGAGAGAATCAAAATGAAAACCGTAATCATAACAGTCCCCATGAAACCGCCTCACGAGATAGAAGCGATACAGTACCCCATGGACGGCAATAAAGCCGTTGAGTATGAAAAACCCGTCCGCTGCCCGATAAACGGCATACTTGCCAAAACACTTAATAAAGACGAACAGGTAAAAGTGATTTTTATCCTTACAAAAGGAGAAAACAGCCAATGTGAGCGGAACAAAAGGGTATATATTGAAGAATTGGAAAAAATCAACAAGAAAATAGGGGCTGTTTTAAACCATGATACAATCGAAATCGACTTTGAGCCAACAAAAAAGACATACAACAAGCTAATCACCGACCTTGCCGAAAAAATCCCCGATAACGCCGAAATCTATGTCGATACTACCTTTGGTTTTAAGGCGATACCCCTCTCTCTGTTTTGCGCCCTTCGCTTTGTCGAGGAATTCCGTGACGCAATCGTCCAGTATATCGTTTACGGAAAAGTCGAATTCAAAGACGGAAAACCTTTGCCGGAAAGCGCAATGATTTATGACATTACCTCGCTCTACTATCTTTTCAAATTAATGGGTTCAATGGGGGCTTCCGGCGCGGAAGACGCCATGAAAACGCTCAAGGATTTTTTCGCCATGTAAGGGGATTGTGTGGCAGTAAGTAAAAGAACCGAAGAAGAACAGAAAGAGCTAATTTTTGATATTTTCTCTAAGTGCCGCACTGAAACTGCGTCAAGCCGCTTACAGGTACATTCATCAATATTATGCGAACAAGTATTTTTGTGGTACAAGGTTTTTCTCAGTGCCGATGTAGACAAGATGGGACTGGAAATAGTAAATGTTATTAACCGTTTTACCAATGCTGAAACTATCTCAAAAATACCGGAAGACAAGGACGGTTTCTTCAAATATCTCGCCGTTTCAATAGAAAGTGAAAAAGCGGCTTCCTTTCGTGAATATAACGAAGAAGACAAGATAAAAATCCCGAAAGAGAAGAAACGAAAATTAAGGGAAGCGGAAGATTTTATCAGAATGACGGAAAGCCAGCTTGGAAGAAAACTGACCAATGACGAACAAACGCAAAGTATATCCAAATGGTTTAAGGAACAGGAATATGTTGATTTATTGAAGGTAAAAAAAGTAGGCGGTTTATACATCTACAATAATGAAAACGGTGAAACAAACATTCTTGATTCTGTTATTACCCGGTCAGATCCCACCCTTGACGATTATATTAATAAAACTGATATAGAAACTTTGCGGGAAGCAGTCAAATCAGTATTGAATAAAAAACAGAAAAGAAGCAGGGATTGTTACAGGGCGCTTTTTACATTGCATTGCGTTGAGAAGATAAAGGATTATGAGGGACTATACCCCGTTCTTGATAAAAACGTCCTTGAAATCTGTAAAGACGGTAAAAACCCTAATCAATATGAGATATATCAAATGTACAACCCAAAAGCGAAGAAATCCGGCGCAGAAGCTATGGCGTCAACAAATCTTAAAGAATTTCTCAAAGACATTAAAACCTGCCTAAATAATAAATAATTTTTTCTTTTAAAACCTTAAGTTTTCTTTTTTCCGGACATTATTAATATTGTAAAGAAAATATTAAGGAGGTTTGTATGACAGACGTTCAAAGATCCCAAGAGTATTATAGATTAGCGTATAAGTGTCATGAAATAAGTAATACTAAGAATGGCTGCAATCATCAATGTGCAGCTTGTACGCTAAATATTCATTTATATATAGATGATGTTCGAGAAGCTACTTTGATTAAGACGTCTGCGGGTATTGACTATCAACGGTCACAAGCAATGCAGCAAGGTGACACGCTAAACCGTTGGATTGTCTTTTCGTGCATTGTACTGTTTATTTTTGTTCCTATAGGGCTTATAACCCGTTGTACAATAAGGTACCTTAGTCCTGGTGACCCTGTACCACGTTATGAATCACAGTTTTATACTGCAACACCTGAAGTAGCTGAACGAGTAAGGCGTGCTGCACTTATAGCTTGGAAGCCTGGTGATATTAATAAGGACGGTAAAGAAGATTGTGTTGATAGTGCCTTAATGTTCTATAAGATATATGGGCCTGAAGCAAAGATACTATGGATAAAAACAGAACGACCTAAATGGAACCATTTGTTTATAGGCGTACCTAATGGCTATGGTAACTTTGTGTTTATTGAAGCAACCTTACAAGGTGATCTTAATTACGTGCTTTTACAGAATGCTTGGCCTAGAGAAAATATAGACCAGATAGACAAGGCTAGAGACGTTACTATGCATTATAAAGAGATACTTAATCGTACTTACTTATGGAGGTGGTGAATGAGTGTACCCTGCTTTTTTTGTACGCACTGGCAGCCAGTAGATTTTAACACGGACACAAATACGTATAAAGATGCTGCAGCTAAATGTGCACTTAAAGGCAGGTACACCACTCAATTAGAACGGTGTGAAGATGGTAAAATACAAATACCAGGAGGCAATAATGTTCGAGCAGTTGTTTCCGCAAAAGCCGATACAAGAACAACAGAAGTACGGGAACATAAGTCCGTTACTGTTCATAATACCGGCAGCAGTGTCATTGACAGTAAGTTTGTTGGTGAATTTATGTATCCTCATCAACAGAAAGTTGTCAGGTTTTTCGAGACAAAAGAATTCTGCGGACTTTATATGCAAAGGTAAACGTAAAAATCCCGAGCTGTTCCAAAAATCGCCGCTCGCGGGTGGAAGCGGCAGTAGATAGATAAAGTAGTTCGAAAAATCAAGTTTCCGAACTACTCTGATAATTCCATTTTAAAACCATAAGTTTTCTTTTTTCCGGACATTATTAATATTGTAAAGAAAATATTGAGGAGGTTTATATGAAAAGCGGACCGTTAACCGATGATATAAGGTCTCAGGAATATTATAGGATTGCATATCAATGTCTTGAGTTAGTACATACAAAAGGATGCAATAATAATTGTGCTGCTTGCGCGTTGAATATTCATCTATATTGTAATGACGCTAAAGACGCAACTTTAATCAAGACATCGGCTGCAATTGATTTTAAAAACGCGGTAATCATGGCTAAAAAAGTCAAGGCTGACAATACATGGGACTTAATAGGCGCAATATTTACGGTTATCTTTGTTTTAGCAATGGTTTTTGTAACATTAGTATGGCCGGTTAGCTGTGTAGTTAAGTGGTTACGGTAATCATATATTTCTTGAAACAACACGTTCCGGTGATTTAGGCTTTATGTTAATACAAAATGTGTGGGATAAAAAATATATAGATACACTTGGTAATGCCGGTGATGTAACTGCGTATTATAAACAAATTCTAAATAATACAATGATTTGGAGGTGGTAAAGTTAATGCGTCAGGAAATATGATTTACACTTCATCTATTACAAGGAAAACTCTACGTTTAACATACCAGCGATTTTCTTCATTTCCTCGTAAGTTTTTTCATTTACGGGAATTTGCCCTTTGATTCGCTGTTCCATTAACTGCGCTTCTTTTTCTCCGTGCGTATAAATACGGCTGTGTCCTTCGGCTTTTTTACTGTCTCTCAGTTCCTGCAAAAATTTTGACATTCCGGCTTTTATGGAAGTTTTATCGCCGAAGATTCCGTAATCAATCGCCATGAAATAATGACAAATGCCGGTATGATCCGGTTTTCTGTTAACATGATTTGAGGTAAGCCCGCCGGAGATTACAGCCGAAAAAAGATCGACTATAATGCTAAGCCCGTAACCTTTATGCCCGCCGTGTAAAACGCCGATTCCTCCAAGAGGAGCGATTCCGCCTCCGGCTTTATTTATAATATTGTCTATTACGGCGGCGGCGTCCGTGCAGGGTTTACCGTTTATATCAAGCGCCCATAAATCCGGCAAAGGCTGGCCGTTCTTTTTATACACTTCCAGTTTTCCGCGCGGAACAACAGTTGTCGCCGCATCGTATGAAAAAACAAATGGGTCGGCGGGCATGGCAAGAGCTATCGCGTTTGTGCCAGTCATCGCCTGAGAGCCGAAAGTGGGCACGCAGATCGCTTCGGTATTTGTCATGCAGACGCCCAATAAATCCTCTTCGGCGGCAAGTTCCGTATAATATCCGGCTATTCCGTAGTGGTTCGAGTTGCGCACCGTTACCATTCCGCAGCCTGCGTTATGCGCTTTTTTAACCGCAAGTTTCATCGCCTCCACGCCGACAAGCTGCCCCATGGCTTTGTTTGCTTCCACGCAGGCTGAAATCGCCGTTTCATGAACAATTTCCGTTTTTGCCTTTACATCGACCTGACCCGACGTTATTTCCTCATGATAACGGACAAGCCTGTGTATGCCGTGTGAATCAATTCCGTATAAGTCAGCCCGAAGCAATACATCGCTTATTGTTTTGCTTTCCTGCGCGGAAAAACCGTACGCTTGAAAAAGCGTTTCACAAAAACGCCGCACTTTTTCAGTATCTATTTGCATATAACCCGCCTTTTACCCATAAAAACCCCTCTCTTTTTTATTTCAGGCCTGCAGAATCATTCCTTCCTTTGCCATTAATATTTCCGTTTCCGCGTCCTTTGCGTACGTTTTTTCAAACTGTTCAAGCTGACTGTCCGTATGCGCCGGATCATGATGAAAAAAAACCAGTTTTTTCGCGTCCGCGCAGGTTTTCGTCCTAACCGCGTGGGCAAAGGAACAATGCCCCCATCCGTTATGCGATAAATATTCCTTTTCCGAATACTGAGCGTCATGTATTACTATATCCGCGCCTCTTACAAAATTGACGATTTTTTCATTTTCTTCCGCGGCGGCAATTTCGCCCTCCTTTGCCTCTTCTTCATTATAATTTTTATCATCGGGATTTACCGGAAAAAGATTATAAAATGGTTCGTGATCATAAACAACGGCAATTGATTTCCCCTGGTAATCGAAACGATAGCCAAGGCATAAGACCGGATGATTTAAGAATTTGCTGGTAACCGAAAGGCCGCCTCCCAGATTAAGCGCGGTTTCCTTTATTTGGCTGTACTCAATACGCGCGGCAAGTTCTCCGGCGCGCACAGGCCAGTATTTATGCGAAAGCTGAGTCTCAATTATTGATTTAAGGCTGTCGTTTTCAAAAGAAACAGGAGCTGTTATACGCAATTCAGTGCCGCGAATGTAAAGCGGGGTAAACATGGGAAACCCAAGCAGATGATCCGAGTGAGTATGTGTTATAAAAATATCCGCGTCTATTTTCCCGTACTTTTTCAGATCATTCGCCATTAACCAGTCGCCAAGCGGACGTATGCCTGTGCCGAGATCGATTATAATCAGCCTTTCGTCCGCCCGGATTTCAAGGCAGGAGGTGTTTCCGCCGTAAATTACCGTGTCGGGACCCGGACAGGGGATTGAACCGCGCACCCCCCAAAAGCGTACTGAAAACATGTCAATATTATAATAAGATTTCTTACAAGAAACAAGGCATTTTACAATTGCAGAAATATTTTCGCTTTTTCTATTTCATTGAAAATCGCGCCTTTAAATTCCTCAAATGAATCTTCATTTAAACCCATAATTTTCCAAATGTCATCATCAGGTTTCCCGGGGTTTTTTTCACCGGCAAAACCAACCCCGTTAATAACGGAAAAATAATCCGCGATAACGACATTATAAATGACATGAAGATATTCACCGTTATATTCGTCCGCATTGTGATGAAACAGGATAACGTCCGAAACAGGACTGTCCAGCTTCCACGCGCTGGTTATTAAATCTCCGGTGTTGCAATGGTTAATTCCGAAACTGTCATTTTCCGCGTCAATCAGTTTCTTATGCTCACGATCCGCGCAGGCGATTGCGTTCATATATTCCTCAGGCATGGCCGCGTTTAAGGGCAATTTGCCTATATCGTGTAACAAACCGGCCGTAAAATATTCCTGGAGAAATCTCGGCTCAACGCCCTGCTTCGCGGCAAAGAGTTTGGAAGTTACTCCTACGCACAGGCTATGCCGCCAATAACCTTCCATGTTAAGCCCGTTAACCACTTTGTTTTTCGGCAGCGTGCCTAAAATTGCAGTAGAAAGGGTAAGATTTTTTACCGTGTTAATGCCAAGCATTGTTATCGCTTTTACAAGCGATGTTACGTGGGAATTAAGCCCGTAAAAGGCCGAATTAATAAGGCGAAGAAGCCTTCCTGTTAAGACAGGATCAAGGGAAATAACCTTGTTAAGGTCTGACGGATTAGCGTTTAAATTATTGCAAATCTCAAGCACTTTTTTTGCTGATACGGGCAGACTTGGCATATCATAAATGAAAGATTCGATTTTTTCGTACATTTTATTTTGTGTCAAAACCATACCCCGTCTTCTTTCCCCGTCAGAATTGCTCAAAAACAGCATACCGCAGGCTGTTTTTGAACAAGCCTATTGAATATCCGAAAGCAGCAATCCGGCAAGCGGTCTTGCCGTAACTTCATTTGAAAATTCTCCCGCGTTGAAATTTACTTCTCCCGTTATGCGGTCATAAGAAGCAATCCTGAAATAATAAAGCGTGCCGTTTTTTAACCCCTCAATAAGCAGACTTGTCCTGTTTCCCACGTTGATTGGCGAGGGTCCAAGCGCCGCGTCGCCGCCGAAAAGTTCACCCCTTACGGAACTGTAATAAACAAGGTATCCGATTGTATTCGAGCTTTGGCTTGGTTTCCAGCGAAGCAGTACGCCGCTGTCTACAGCCACAGCGGTAAAGTTTTTGGGCGGCATGGGCGGTTCTCCCGGCGAGTAGACTATTTTAAGCTGTTCAAGATAGGGGCTTGTCTCGCCGTCCGCCGAGGGATAAAAATCAACCGCTACTTGCACATAACGCCCGATGATGCCGGGAATGTTTTCTCCCGGCGTAAAGTTTACCCATTGGTTTCTGTTTAAAAGGTAGGGATTATCGCTTGAACGGATGAAAAAATTCATTTCCGAGTCATCGGAAAAGCGAAACCTTCCGTTCTCGCGGAAATCGTTATACGTTACATTTCCCCTGATGCTGATTCGGCCGCCTGAGGCGTCGATCCTCAGAACGCCGCTGTCAATCTGCCCCAAATCAATTGCGCGTGTTTCCGTTCTGCCGCCGGAAGGAACATATTTCACCGTTGATGAACGCCCCGCGCAGATACTGTGAATCTTAAATTCATCAATAAGCCCCATATAATTTTCACCGAGCAGAAACGTACCGTTGCTTCCGGCAACCGGCGTATAAACTTCGCTGTTCTCCCGCCTGGTGGGCGTAGCGTAATAAATCGCCTCGCTTACGCCGTTTACAACATACTCAATCATCCCCGTTACCGAATCAAAACGGATAAGATGGTGACTCCATGTTTTGGGGACTATGGGAGCGCTCCCTGAAAATTCAACATTGATATGGGAAAGATTGTCAGTCGAAGTAAAAAAATTTACAAACGACCATTGGAGTTTATTTTTTGAGCTCATGCAAAGAATACGCTGAACCGCAAATCTTCCGTTTATATATTTTGTTGCCGACCATGACAAGACCTGTTCGCCGTTTTCCATATTCTGGGGATACAGCCAAAATTCAATTGAAAAATCCCTTATCCGGTTATTCGGAACAAACAGGGCGTTTGTTCTTTGCGGTTCAACAATAATCGGGCCGTTGCCGTGAAAAAGCGCGGCTCCTGTACCGGCTCTCGAATAACGGCGGTCTACGGTTTCAATGTTCGGCGACACGGAAACCTTGTATCTGCCGACACTGTCCCGGAAAAGTCCGGTGTCATTTTCATCAAATGAAATTGACAGATCAAGAGCCGGTTCCGATATGGCGGAAAAATTCCCCGATACTCCGGAAGCCGCCGAATAAGCTGTAGTTGAAAAACCGGTCTGTGAGGAAAGAACAAGCACCGGATTGGGCCTTACCTGCCTTACCTCGGCAATGCCTGTCCTGCTTTCTGCCATTCTCCAGCCGGACTGCCCGCCTAAAATGACAGTTTCTTCACCAAGCCCGTAAATACTACCTGAAACAAACAGGAAGATGTATACTAATATTATGATAAGCGATTCTTTTTTCATGATTTTCCTTTATCTTATCGGCATAAAATGATATGAATAACCAGTTAAATTCCGTAAAAACAGCCGAAAATCTGAAGTCCGCGGCCATAGACGCTCCGTCAGAGCCGGGAGTTTACATAATGAAAGACGAACAAGGGCAAATCATCTATGTAGGCAAGGCAAAATCTTTGAAAAACAGGTTAAAGTCGTATTTTTCCGGAGAAAAAGACATAAAAACCGCGACACTCATGCGTCATGTAAGCAATATTGAAACCATAATTGTTTCAAGCGAGTACGAAGCCCTCCTTCTTGAAAATACGCTGATCAAACAACATTCGCCGAAGTACAACATAAGCCTGAAAGACGGCAAAACATATCCCGTTGTTCGCATAACGCATGAGGATTTTCCGAAAGTTTTCCGTACGCGCCGCATAATACAGGATAAAAGCCTGTACTTCGGGCCGTTTCCGAATGTGCAGGCTATAAACACAATGATGGAATTAATCGACAAGATATTTCCTCTGCGTAAATGCAAAAAAATAAGAAAAAACGGACCGTGCATGTACTACCACATCAGCCGCTGCATGGCACCCTGCTGCGGGAAAATCAATATTGAAGATTACGCTCTTCATGTTCAGAGGGTGCAAAAACTGCTGTCAGGTGAAACGGACAGCCTAATAATTGATTTAACTTCCCAAATGCACGAGAAAGCGAAGACATTGAAATTTGAGCAGGCAGCCGAACTGAGAAATACAATCAAGGCTATTGAAAATCTCACAGGCGAGGACAGTTATGTTGAAGACTTAAATCCCGAAGACAGAGACTACATCGCATGGACTGCGGAAGGCGTACTTGCCACATTCACTGTTTTTTCCATGCGCGGCGGCAAGATGACGGGAAGAGACCTTTTCCGAACCCGTTCCGCGGCCGGTGAAAAGGAATCGCTGGAAACTTTTATAACAACATATTACGATAACAGCCGCCGTCCGCCGCCCAAAATTTTTTTACAGAATATTATTTCATACGGAAACGAAAACGCAAAAACCAATGAAGAAAATTTATTATACGGATGGTTCAGGGAAAAATTCAACTGTGAGCCGGAGCTCGTCATTCCGGCCGAAAAACACCATACGGCAATTCTCGCTATGGCGAGGCAGAACGCCGCGGAAGATTTGCGGAAACGGCTTAAAGAAAGAGGAGCGGGCCCGGCTCTTGACGAACTTGCAAAAGTTTTAAATTTGGAAACAAGACCTCAGCGCATCGAAGGTTTTGACATTTCCCACCTTGACGGCAAGCATCCGGTATCCTCTCTTGTCTCTTTTAAAAACGGAATTCCCGACAAAAAAAATTACCGTCATTTTAAACTGCGCAGCGTTATCGGGAAAGTGGATGATTTTGCCGCAATGCGCGAAGTTATACAGCGCCGTTATTCACGCCTGATAAAAGAAGGGACAGAGCTTCCCGATCTGATACTTGTAGACGGCGGCATCGGTCAGGTAAACGCAGCAAAAGGGGTGTTAGACGATCTGGGAATTGACTGCGGCCTTGCGGGGCTTGCCAAGCGCGAAGAGGAAATATGGCTTCCCGGCGCAAAAGAGCCGGTAGTCCTTTCAAAGCAGTCTGAGGCTCTAAAAGTTTTACAGCATGTACGGGACGAAAGCCACCGTTTTGCCACAGGCTTGAACCAGCGGCTGCGGTCAAAAGAGCTGTTTTTCCCGATACTGGAATCCGTAGAAGGAATAGGGCCGAAACGCGCCGCCGCCATCATGAAAGCATACGAAAACGTCGCTAATATCGCCGCCGCCGATCCGCGTGAAATGTCGGAACGCTGCCGAATCAGCGAAGCTTCCGCCCGCGCAGTCCGCGCCTGCGCAAAACTGGCGCTGGAAAATAAACATAAATAGCTCGGTATTATGTTACGTTTGACACATACTTTCACATGATTAATAAAATTTCTTTATTGTTTTTTCCAGATACCGTTCCAGTTGTTTTCATAAGAAGGTGCGCTGTCTCCGCTGATTTCGAGATACCCATTATTATTTTTAATAGTAATCTTGCCTGTGTAATTATAGTTACTGACCTTTATTGTATAAATATCACCGGAGACGCTTTGAAAATTCCATGTATAGGTTTGATTGCTGGCACTTAATGTGTTTTGTGTAAAAGTCAGCTTGTGGTTAAAATTATCTTTTTTCCATGTTCCTCTGAAACTGAGAGGAAATGATGTACCGTCATATGCAACGGTATTAACTGTAGCGGTATTAGCTGCAATGGCATTGTCTGTAATCGTATTACCAACATTGCTTTTACACCCTAGTATTGCGATTGCCGTCATTATTAACAGAATTATTAAGCCAAAAAGAACACTATTTTTTCTTGTCATAAAATATCCCTTCTTACAATAAAATATATTAGCAGAATATCATAAATATTTATGTCAGTCCAATTTTAATAATTAATTTTAAATAATTGTCATATAACGAAAATCATACATCTTTATTTAGATTGTATACAGAAAAAGGACTTCTTTACATAATTTTTATTTAGGCTCATGTGTTTTTATCTACTCTTTGTGAAATTATTCTATAAAATATAATGTAAAAAAAACTTTATATCTTTACAGAAAAACAGTTAACGAGGCTTGTAATTTTGCATTACATTGAGTATTTACTCAATGTAAAGGTGCTCTATATTGAGCTGAAAAAAGCAGAAGGAAAAAAGACGGGGGGGGAATTCTGGCTGCCGGATTGGATTTATTTATTAGAAAAGACTATGCCGCAATCAAGACACAGGACATCTCCCAAGCGGTTGTCAAGAGCGAAGGCTTATCATTCCACTATTTTGAAACTAAGAAAAAATTTAATGAAGAACTGATAAAAATCGGTATTTCCAAACCAAAAAATGTTCTGTCCGGTGGGGAAGGATATCCGCTTGAGTTTTTCCAAATATCGGTAAAAAAGATTATCCGCCATGTTAAAACAAATCCATTTGTAGCTAAATTGTTCGTTCTTATGAAACAGGCGCATTGCAATGATGCCGCGCCTGAGCCCGTCAAAAAATGCTTTCAAAACTTGATAACATCACGCCTTCAATAAGCGGACTTGATTTTACATTATATGAAAAATGGCATTTGTAATGCTAAATAAGGTAATTCCCGCACAAAGGTATATTCCGGTATTGGAACTCTTATTTGGTAAAGTTAAATAATTTATAAAATATCCGATGTTGTAAGTTATCTGGTTGTTGTTGGTACGGCATATTTGCCGTTGTCCATGCTGACATTTTTATTGATTTGATCTATCTTTAAAAAGTGAAGTTTACTTTTATTCCTAAAACAAAACTGCCGCGTATTATGTACACCGCGCTGCTCTTTATCGCAGGCGCGTTGATTTTTATTTTGATAACAGGCACGATTTTCGGCGCAGTCCGTTCTCCCGACGCCAGGCCGATTTTACGGTTAGGTAAACCGGTCGAAAACAGAATCGAACAGCCGCTTACCGACGATATACGTGTTTATTCGGGGCTGGGACGGCTAAGAATTCCGCTTTCAAATTCATCGGTTTTAATTCTCTCGATAGCCTTCCCCTATCTTCACAGCGACACGGCTTTTACAGAGGAACTTGCCTCAAAAAACGGCGATTTTAAAACGATAGCGATTGATTATTTTTCATCTCTTGAGGCGGATAAAATAATTCAAATTGACGAAGACGCGGCAAAAACGGAAATTCTGAAACGTTATAACGAGAATTTACGGCTTGGCAGCATCGAAACCCTTTACTTTAGCGATATGATGATACTGGACGCAAGTCTTTAAATAATTTCTGAAACATCCTTACAAGCCCAATATGCAACAAAAAAATCTTTTTTGTGTCATAATTACAGAGTAGGAGCGCTTTTTATGGAAGGAATATCATCAACTGCTCAAATATTGATTGCGATAATTCCCATAGTGGGAATTGTAATGGGTTCTGTAGTCATTTTTTTCTATCTTTTATGGAATCACAGGCAGAAGACCTTGTTAATACAGGCCGGTCAGCAAAGAAAAGAAGAATTTGACCTTCTTTCGTTCAGCCTGCTGTCAGGTTTGCTATTAAGTTCTGTAGGCATTGCGTTAACGGTACTGCTGTTAATTATTGAAGGGGCTTCTTACGGTCTTCTCGGCGGGATTATCCCCCTGTCGGTGGGTATAGGCCTTCTTACCCACTATGCGATAAGACGCGGCGAAAAGCGCAATGGCTGACGGTGAAACTCAAAAGGAGGAAACGGGCGAATCCGACTTCAGCGATCAGTTAATTGTCAATCAGATTATTACGGGACAGAAGGACCTGTTCCGGTTATTGGTACAGCGGCATGAGAAGGCGGTTTATTCAATGGGTTTGGGATTTTTCCGTAACAAAGAGGACTCTTGCGATTTTACGCAGGAAGTGTTCCTTAAAGCGTACAGGAATCTTTCAAGTTTTGAGGGAAGAAGCCGGTTTTCGACATGGCTTTACAGGATAGCGTATAACACCGCTGTAAACGAAGCAAACCGGAGGAGGGAATATTTCAGTCTGGCGGAAGAAGAAATGAACAGGCTGATCAATGAAGGCGATACGCCGGAACAGGCCATGATAAGAAACGCGGCAAGGGAAGCTGTACGCTTGGCAATAAAAGAACTTCCGCGCCGTTTCGCGGTATGTATTGATTTATTTTTCTTTTATGATCGTTCTTATCAGGAGATTGAAACAATTACCGGCATTCCGGTAAACACAATTAAATCTCATGTATTCAGGGCGAAGATACTGTTAAGAGAAAAACTTAAATTGTTATCAGATGAGTAAAAAAGAAAAGGAGTTCAAAATGAATTGTTCCAAAATATTGGATTTGGTTTATGAATATTCGGGAAGTGAATTTGCCCCCGAAGACTCTATGCCTTTATTTGTTCAGATACAGGTATGGCTGCATTCCGCTTTCTGCACGTATTGCACGCGGGAAATTGAACGTCTGGAAGAAGCAAGAAATATTATGCGCCGTGATTTTTTTATTTCTTCTCCGGAACTTGAAGACGCTATAATGGCAAAAATTACCGCCGAAAAAGACATTGAACCTTACGCAGTGCCGGGCGGACTCTCAACGCGGGCATGGGTTATAGCGGGGCTGATTATTCTGGTATCGCTGGCAACCGCTTTCTTCGGCCTAGATTTTAAAAAAATCGCGGATGAAACGGGAATGTCGTTTTTACTGCCTGTCGGCATTACAATCGGCATTGTATTGACCGTTTACGGCGTATTTTTTATTGGCAGCCATATCAGGGAATTCACCGAACGTTTCGGCCTTTAAAAATAATTTCCCGTTACGCGGTATTTTCATGACGTTATAAATACAAACGCAGTGAAATACACGCTTATGCAAAAAATAAAATGAATCGATGTCGGTTATGAAATACATTTAAATTCGAGGATACTTTACAATACGTAAATTTATCGTTAAATTATTGAATTATGAAGAAAATATCCCTGACCGGAATAAAACCAACCGGCGATTTGCATATCGGCAACTATTTCGGCGCGATAAAACCCGCGCTGGAACTTGCCAAAGAGTACGACGCCCGTTATTTTATCGCCGACTATCACGCGCTTAACAGCATGAAAAATCCTGTTGAACTTATTTCCACAATCAGGCACGTCGCTGCCGGTTGGCTTGCCTCAGGGCTGGACCCTGAGAAGGTAATTTTTTACAGGCAGAGTTCCATTCCGGAAGTTTTTGAGCTTACCACAATGCTTGCGGCGTTTACATCCAAAGGCTTGATGAACCGCGCACATGCCTACAAAGCGGCAGTTCAGGCAAACAGTGAAAAAGGCGATGATCAGGACGCCGGCATCAACATGGGGCTGTTTACATATCCTATTTTGATGGCGGCTGACATTATCGTTTTTGATTCCGATGTAGTGCCTGTGGGAAAAGATCAGGTTCAACATATTGAAATGGCGCAGGATATCGCGCAATCCGTGAACGCCAACTACGGTAAACAGATATTGAAAGTGCCGCAGGCATCGGTTCAGGATGATGTCGCGGTAATACCCGGACTTGACGGGCGGAAGATGAGCAAAAGTTACGGAAACGTCATCCCTCTTTTTGAATCGGAAAAAACACTGCGAAAGACAATCATGAAGATAGTAACCAATTCACAATCCGTAGAAGAGCCGAAAGACCCTCAAGCCTGCCAGATTTTTCAGCTCTACAAATTGTTTGCGGAAAAACAGGAACAGGACGCCCTCGCCGCCCGTTACCGCGCAGGCGGCATGGGATGGGGAGATGCTAAAGAGGAGTTGTTCAAAGCGGTAAACCGCTGTATCGCCCCGATAAAGGAACGTTATGACGCAATCATGGCGGATATTCCCGCTCTTGATAAAATACTTGAACAGGGAGCGCAGAAAGCGCGTCCTATTGCCGCCGCCACAGTAAAACGTTTCCGCAAAGCCGCGGGAATTGATTAACGGCTGGGATTATGAGCGAGATTGTCTGTATCGGCAGCGGCAATATGGGGTTTGCCCTTATGAAAGGCGCAAATAATAACGCTTCCGGCCTGAAAATATTTTTTACCGATGCTGATACCGAGAAAGCGCGCTGTGCGGCTTCTTTATTGAAAGCGGAAGTTATAAATTCCAACGCGGAAGCCGCAAAAAAAGGAGACTATATTTTTCTCGCTGTAAAGCCGCAGGTTCTCCCGCAGGTGTTAGATGAAATCGCCGAGGTTGTAAAAGAAAGGCGGAACTCGGCCTCTCCCGCCGTTCTTGTTTCAATGGCGGCGGGCTGGTCTATTGAGAAAATCCAGGCGGCGGTAAAAGCGGAACTGCCCGTTATACGCATTATGCCTAACACTCCGGCTCTTGCCGGCAAAGGAATGATAGCGCTTGCCGCCTCTGCGCAGACGCCTGAAAAAAAAATCGCGGAACTTGAAAAGCTCCTTGCGGGAGCCGGAATTGTTGACCGGACAGAAGAACGTTTTCTTGACGCCGTTACCGGCCTTTCAGGTTCGGGACCTGCGTTTGTTTACATGTTTATTGAAGCGTTAGCGGACGGAGGAGTGCGCGCCGGACTTCCCAGAGACAAGGCTCTGCGGTACGCCGCGCAGACGGCAGCCGGAGCCGCCGCAATGGTTCAGGAAACCGGAAAACATCCGGGTGAATTGAAAGATATGGTAACGTCTCCCGCAGGGACTACGATAGCGGGAATTGCCGCTCTTGAAGAAGGCGCGTTTCGCGGCACGGTTATAAAAGCGGTGGAAGCCGCATGGCGGCGCGCGGTAGAACTGGGCTGAATGAGAGGTTCTTGGTTAAGTTTAGGCATATTGTTATATGAAATTGGAACATGGTTTTTAGTATACGCTTCCGTTTAGAAAAATCACCACGTGATAATTTTCAAATTTTTTCCCCATACTAATATCCGATTACGGAAAAATGCAAATAAGGGCCCTGTAAAAAACGCCATAATGATTGTTCCCGCTCCGGGTATATTTCCCATTGAGAAGCCTAAACTTACACAGATTATGTCTGTTACAATCCTTACCCATCGGTATATATTTTGATTCCCGATTTTATTTGTAATTATAAGCCCTATAGCGTCATAAGGTGAAACGCCGACATGGGTATTGAAATACATTCCTGAACCTATAGATACAAATAAAATTCCAAAAACCATCATTCCTATGCGTAAAATAAACAACGCAATTCCTTCAATCACTATAAAATTACAGAGGAAAACTCCCAAATCAGATACATAACCGGTAAGCATTATGGCTGCGATTGTTCCCAAACCAATTTTAGATCGATCAAAAATAAAAACTATCAATACCATTAATGAATTGGCTATGGCAAACGTAGCCCCGAAAGTTAGGCCGATCTTTTTAAAAACGGCAAGATGCAGTCAATTCATGAAACACATATAGGGATCAATTCCGAAATTTACGTAACGCATAAATCCGACGCCAATCCCTATAATAAAAACACCTGTAATGCACAGTATTGCTTTTAAATAATATTCCCTGCAAAAATATTTAAACAGAATCACTCCATCCTTAAGTTTAGTTTTGTAAAAGTATAAAATTTTTTTTATTTTTTGTCAACCAATTTCCCAATAATATTTAATGATAATATTCAAAATAACTGGCACATAACATTATGAATTAATAGGAATATTATAGACAAATTTATTTAGTTCAACAACCATTCTACCTATAAAATAAGACGAATTAAACCATATATAAATTAATATTACGGAAATAAATTTTATAATATCCCTTCTTCCTGAGTTCAACATAAAGTTTTTATGTTAATGTTCATTGTTAACGCCATAAGCGATAATTTTCTTTATTTTTCATAGCGCATTTTATTCAAGGCAATAATTATTTATTTAACCATCCTACATATAAGAAAAAACATTTTTTTCAAACCGTTTTTCAATCTCTACACGAATTGTTGGAGATAACGCACCACATCCATAAAAAGCCGCAGAACCTACCTCTTTAACAGTATCAGGGATAGTTACATTTGTAAGACTACTACATCCCCAAAATGCCATTTTTCCAATAGAAATAACCCCAACAGGTATGATAATACTGGTAAGACTGCTACACCTAAAAAATGCTTGGAATCCGATAGAAGTAACACCGGAAGGTATAGTTATACTGGTAAGGTTACTGCATCCCATAAATGCTTCGCCTCCGATAGAAGTAACCCCGGTTGGTATGGTTATACTGATAAGGTCACTGCGTCCTTTAAACGCTTGGAATCCGATGTGAATAACCCCTGCAGGAATAACTACCTCTGTTACCTTGCCATTGTACTTATTCAGCAATGAACCAAATATCTCAAAATCTCCTGTATTCTGCCCGTAAAGTGTGTGGCATATAAAAAGCAGTACCGCAAATAAAAACATTTTTTTGTTATACATTTTTATCCTCCTCAGTAAAAACCTATATTTATCTTCGCTCATTGTTTTTTACTCTCTGTTAATCTTAATATAAAAAAGCCGTAAATAATAACCATATAATTTCACTTTTACTTAATTGGAAGACAGAAAAATAATCAATCCAGTTCGATTGGGGATATCCAAACATTTGTCAGCCAGCAGTCTCCAAGCATTATGAAGTACAAATCATTAGGTGAATTGCTATAAAAAATTACCAGTCAATAACCGTAACTTTTATCGCCCTGTAACGCGGAGCGCCGTCTCTTTTGCTCCGCTCTTCATCTTCCTCTACGGTGTATCTGACTTTCATCCCGAATTTTAATTCATAAAATTCACAGTTTGTTACCCTGCTGTAATGAAAAAAGATATTGTTGCGTTCTTCATCTTTTATAAACCCGAAACCGTTAGGATTAATGCTGAAAATCGTAGAAACAAATTCATCGTTTTCGTCATCATTGGTTTTTTCATTCCTGTAATTTACAACGGGAGATTTATCAAATACTTTTTCAGGCACAAAAAGGTCTTTTATATAGTCATTGGCGTTTTGCTCAATTTTCTGATGCATAAAAACGGGGAAAAAAACTTCTTCCTGCAATTGACGGGAAGTTTTTGTTTCTACAATATCGCCGTTTTCATTATGATACGAAAAATCCCAGCAGACCAGCATAACCTGAGTGCCTACCGTGTGGAGTTTCCTTACAAGGGGAACATAATCGCCGTCTCCCGCGACAAGCACCAGAATATCAAAATGCTTATATATGGCAAGTTCATACGCTTCCAGCGCAAGCCAAACGTCAATTCCCTTTTCCTGAACCTGATTATTGTCCCCGAAACGCAGCGGGAGGTAATGGCTGACAATATTTTCACGCATGAGTATATCCTCAAAAACCCGTTCACTCTGTACCTTTTCACCTAACTCTTTGGCGGAAGACCTTCCCTTAAAATAGTGAGCGTCAATGATACGGCATTGGCGTATATCGGTTTTTGTAAGGTCTGCGATTTCGCTTCTTATAAAATCATGAAGGCCGCTGATGCTTATTCTTGATCTTTTTTCATGTTCGTATTTGTAGTAATTGCTTACTTTGTAAAAATAATACCCGTCATAAAAAATCCCTATCCGTAAAATATCCAATAAATTTTTTTCCATAAGGAATATTATAGAACAATTTTCAAATATATGCTAATAGGCGGAAAAAGGGGTGATTTCATTGACTTGCACCCTAAAACGGGCAGCCGCGGCCCATCGTCCGCTTTCTATAAAATATCTGGGAAATGAAGTAAGGCTTATTAATCCTGTAACTTCCTTAGGACGGTTTCTTTCACTGCCGCGTAATAATGCGCGCAGAGCGGTTCTCGCGGCGTCTTCCAGCGCTGATTTTTTAACAATAAACCAGCCCGGATACTCTTCCAGCGCGGAAGGGCCGTAACCTGTTCCCTGGGCGTTCCTGATTGTTCCGGTGCGCCATATTTGAAGACGGCGCTGCTGGAGATCGGATAAATGATAATCGGTCCATACCCTCAGACGCATATTTCTTACTTCGGAATCGGTAACTACCAAACCGGGATCATCAGTTTGAACCGAACCGGCAGGATTAAGTTCAAGATTCTCATTAATGCCTCTTACTCTCTCTCCGGGCTCATAAAAGAAAGACCAGCCGTAAATCATGGCCGAAAATAACATTGCGGCTTCTTCAAGGGCGCGGCGGTTTGCAGAGGGAATATCCAGCGGGTATTCGCTGTCCACATGGCCGGCGTAAATTGGTTCAAGGTCTACAAAAATTTCACCCCTAATCACATAGGGATGCTGGCTTCCGTCAATCTGCTGGGCGGGAATATCAGGAAAAACAAAAAAGACAAGAAATAATGAAAAAATACCCCGTTTCATACTCTTTTATCGGAAAATTAACAAACTAAAAACAGTAAAGCGCTCAATTTAAGGACAACTATGTTATTTTTTGCCTGAATACAGGGTAAATTCCATTTGTCCTTTAACCTGCGCAAGTATGCTAAGCCACAGGTTTTTCTTTTTTGGGATATCCTTGCTCTTGCGGCCGTACGTCCTTAACTTTTCATAAACCTGCACTCCGTTTTTGGCGGCAAGCCATGTTTTGTAAAGATTCCCGTGGAATATATCTGCGGCTTTTTCTTCAATTATCTTGTCTATGTAAGTTTCAAATGTGTTCAGCAAAAAGCTGTATTTATTCGTAACTCCCTTTAAATAATCAAGAATCAATCTGTCAAATCCGGGAATAGATTCACTTAGATCAACCAGATTCCGCAGAAGCTCAACTGCCGTATAATAATCTTCATCCACACAATACGCTTTATACGCGTTGCGGCAAAGCTGTACATAAGATTCATTAATGATAGTCTGCATACTGTAAAGCGGGCGCACGGGCGTTATGTTAAATTTCGGCATAGACTGAACGACTTTTACAAGCAGTTCTATTAAATCCTGAAAAATACGCTGTTCCCACAGATTATCCCGAATAGAGGCGAAAAGTTTGGTCAATGCTTCAGAGAATTTTTCCTTATAGCGTTCATTTTTATCAAAAACAACTTCGCAGGTAGGGATCATTACTCCTTTAAACTCAATATGGCCGGTATCAAAGAAATATATTGAATCCTTGGACGAAAGAACGCATTTACTTGCCGCGTTTTCCTTCTCGTAATTCATCATAACCTGTTTTGCTATCATCACTCTGGATTCTTTCGGGGACAGTTCATTCGCCCTTGTTTGAAGCCTTGCGCCCGAGTTAAGAAGAAAACCTGAGAGGTTGCCCCTTTCTGTAATAATAAGCGGGCTTTGGGTATTTCCGCCCGTTATGCCGGCTGTAATTTTAAACACGGGAAGAGCTTCCGCGTTTCCGGTGCGTTTTGTGGAAATTTCAGGATCACCTACAATGTCCGTTTTGCCGAAATAGTCGATAATGCACAGAGTTACCATAAGCGCGTCCGTCGCGCCGGCGGCTACAACGACCATTTCGTCTCCGCGCTCTCTCTGGCTTATCGCGCCGCAAAGGGTAGAAATTCGCCGGATTTCGTTTTCAATAGCCCAGTCCAGGGTATGCATCATGGAAAGATTTTTTCTGGACTCCATGCAGAATTTTGTATAACCGTGAATATCAAGCATTGCCACATACAGGTTGGAAATTTGCAGCGTCTTTTTCAAATCCCCGGCTTCCGGAAAATCTTTGTCCGAAATAACCAGTTCTTTCCAGAGTTTTTTATGCGTATTCGGAGAAATATTGGAAAAAAAGCCCCAATTAATTGTTTTTAATAATTGAAAGGCCTTCATAACAACAGGATATGTCGATTTCTCCTTTAATACAGGAGCAACCAGCTCTTTTAGACCGGAAAAAGTGGTAATTTCTTTAGATATAACTTTATCGAAAAGGAATGAAAAAAATTCAAATTCTGTCATTCCGCTGTTAAATTCAGCAATATCCTTCACATTTACCTTCTGTTTTTTAGAAATATTATAATGTAAAATGCGATTAAATAACAGTAGAAAAGCATGTAAATTTATTGTTTGATTGGCTTTTTTAGTGTATATTGATAGGAATTAATGGAAACAGCGGCGAAACTAAACAATTCCGGCATTGCGTTGACCGAGGCGAACCGTCCTTTTGAGGCAATTCCTTTATTTCAAAAAGCGATTGTCATGGAACCGGAAAATCCTCTGCTTTGGCTCAACTTGGGTATTGCGCAGCAAAAAACCGGAGATTACGACGAAGCTATTGAAAGTTTCCAGCATTCGATAATTATTGACGATGACATTGCGGAATCCTGGCATTCAATGGGTCTGATTTATTATGAAATAAAAGAATTTGAACTTGCTGAGGAATGCTACGTTTCCGCGCTTTCCCGTAACGATAACGATCCAAAAATATGGAACAATTTGGGAGTTCTTTATTTTAATAAAAACAACTTTAATGAAGCCCGCAATTGTTTTGAAAAATCAATCAGCCTTTGGCCTCAATATTACGACGCTCTTTTTAACCTGCGCGATACATGCAGGGAACTCGGCGATTATAAAGCTGCGGCGGAATTTGAACGGGTTCTTTCCAATCTGGAACTTTTTAAAAAACAAAGCGAAAAACCGCGATGAGAGTCCTCTATGTGGCGGAATTGGTCGGTAAACCGGGAATTTATTCCTTAAAAAAAGCGCTCGGCGAATTACAGGCACGCCTAACTTGGGATTTTTTGATAGTCTGCGGAGACGGAGCCACAGGGGGAAACGGGCTTGGACGCAGCCATGCCGCTTATATTCATAAACTCGGGGCAAATGCAATCACTCTCGGTGAATGCTGTTTTTACAAAAGGGACTTAACGGAAAACCTTGAAAAAATGCCGTTTATACTGCGCCCTGAAAACCTCAATTCCGTATCTCCCGGCACAGGTTCAAGAATTTTTAAAGCGGGCGATAAAAAAGTCGCGGTAGCTGTACTGATGGGACAGAACGGGTTCTCGCGCATTCACGCCAACAGCCCGTTCACCGTCCTTCACCCTATGCTTGAAAAACTAAGAAAACAAACGCCTTATTTAATTGTTGATTTTCACGCGCAGGCAAGCGCGGAAAAAAAGACTATGTTTTTTGCCGCCGACGGCTTATGTTCGGCGGTAATAGGTTCGCACACAAGAGTCCAGACAGCCGATGAAACAATAATGAAAGGCGGGACAGCGGCAATAAGCGACGCGGGCCGAACAGGTTCAGGCGAATCTGCCGGCGGATGCGACGTTAAATCCCGTATTCAGGAATACCTCACCGGCATTCCCGACTGGACAAAGGAAGCATGGGACGCGCCGCAGCTTCAGGGCGTGTATCTTGAACTCGACAAAAACGGCAAAGCGCTCTCAATTGAACGTGTCAATGTCCCTGTTCAGGCGCCTGTTGATAAAAACGCTTTCCGGTGAAATTTATATTTGACTTTTTTGAAAATCTTTCGTATTTTATTTATAGGAGTATATTCCGCAGTCTGACAAGGCAGAATACGCTGCGTTGACAGGCAAAGAATCGCCCGTATGGGGATTCTATTTTAATTAACCGGAAGCGCTGTCAGGCGTTCCGGTAGGGAGCCTTATATGAAAGGACCAAGAAATTACATGGATCTGGGAAGCATCTTTGACGAAATTTTTGACGCCGCCCAGGATTTTAAAAACGAATTTCACCGAAAATTCGACCAGTACAATCAGGACGGGACGGTTTTCAATCAAGGGCCGTTTCCGTTCGGCAAGCAGTTCTTCGACGAAAACACCGACTATTACCCCAATTATTCATATCCGCCGATGAACGTATTAATGACGGAAGACAGGACGCTGGTTTTTGAATTCGCCCTTGCCGGATTTGATGAAAAAGACATCAGTCTTTCTTTCCAGGGCGATTACATGGTTTTTTCCGCAAAAATAGACAGCGAAGCGGTTCAATCAGGCGACAACCCGGTAAAGTACCAGAACGAAGAAAACATCCGCTATTTCAAGCGCCGCCTTAAAATGAAAGACATCGAAAAGCAAAAGTACTTTGTGCCTTTGGATAAATACGCGCAGGGGAAGGTGAAAGCGGTCTATAAAAACGGAATCCTCCGCGTTTCAATTCCTCCGAAAGACGAGCCGGATCAGAATGATGGAATAAAGATCGAAATTGTCAAGGAAGGAAACTAATAGCCTGCCGCGGAGCCGCCGGATAAAAGTTTTACAGCCGAGCTTGTCCCAATCCGCGCGGCTCCCGCGTTAATAAAGGCTTCCAAATCTTCGCGTGTCTTTACGCCGCCCGCGGCTTTTATCTTCACACCCGCGCCTATATGTTTTTTAAAAAGCTGTACGTCAGCCAATGTCGCGCCCGCCGTTCCGAAACCGGTAGATGTTTTAATAAAGTCAGCTCCCGCTTCCGTAACAATTCCGCAAAGGCGTATCTTTTCGTCTTCTGTTAAATAGCAGGTCTCTATTATCACTTTGAGTATTTTTCCGCCGCATGCTTTTTTTACAAGTTTGATTTCTTCCAGCGTAAAGTCAAAACGTCCGTTTTTTACATCGGATACATTAATCACCATGTCAATTTCAGACGCTCCGCTTAAAACGGCGCGTTCCGTTTCCAGAACTTTGGCGGCGGTTATTGAATATCCGAGCGGAAATCCGATGACTGTCGCAATCACCGGATTGTTTCCGTATTCTTCAAACGCGGGTTTCACATAACACGGCGGAATACAGACGGCGGCTGTGTTAAAACGAACCGCCTCGCCGCAGAGGATTTTAATCTCCTCCCATGAGGCGGTCATTTTTAACAGCGTATGATCTATACGCTCAAATATCTCCCGATCAGTCATCTATTTAAGGGCAATATGCAGAATAAATACGAAAAAAAGCGCCCATGTAATAATTGTAATATCTTTGGCCTTTCCTACGGCTGTTTTAAGAAGAACGTAAGAAATAATTCCGTATACGATGCCGTCTGCGATACTGTACGCAAAAGGCATCATTACAATCGCGAGGAACGCCGGTATGCCTTCTGTAGGATCGGAAAAATCAATGCCTGTTACAGGCTGGAGCATAAGATAGCCGACAAATATCAGAGCCGGAGCTGTAGCCGCTGACGGTATAAGCAGAAAGATCGGCGAAAGGAAAAGGGCTAAAAGAAAAAGTATGCCAGCAGTCAAACTGGTAAGCCCCGTACGCCCACCCGCTGAAACGCCGGCCGCGCTTTCAATGTAGCTCGTAACCGTAGAAGTTCCGAGAGCCGCTCCCGCCGTTGTACCGATAGCGTCAGACAGAAGAGCCAGTTTTACATTGGGGATATTTCCCTTATTGTCAATAAGTTTCGCCTGAGTGGTAACGCCGACAAGAGTTCCGATAGTATCAAAAATATCCACGAACAGGAAAGTAAAGAATACGGTGAAAAACTTAAATGAAAATATTGTCGCGGGAGAAAAATCAAACTGGAAAAACAACGGCGCGGAAGGAACGCTAAACGGCGTCCAGCCGTCGCTAACCTGTGTAATTCCCATCGGAATGCCGATGACGGTTGTAGCAATAATACCTATAAGAATTGCGCCCGGAACTTTTACAACATAGAGAACCGCAATAATAATAAGGCCGATGATCGCCAAAAGCGGGCCGCCGGAAGTTATATAACCCAGACCAATTATTGTGCCCGCGTCATTAACCACAATGCCCGCGTTTGAAAACCCGATAAGCGCAATAAAAAGACCGATACCGACCGCAACGGCTTTTTTCAGGTTTGACGGAATAGCCTTGATGATCGCTTCCCTGACATTAAATAACGAAAGGATTATAAATAAAATGCCTTCAAGAAAAACCGCCGTAAGGGCGATTTGCCATGAATATCCCATTCCAAAAACAACAGTGTAGGTGAAAAAAGCGTTAAGCCCCATTCCCGGAGCAAGAGCTATCGGGAGGTTTGCCGCAAACGCCATAACTATAGTAGCGATAGCGGACGCGATTGCCGTGGCTGTAAAAACCGCTCCCGGCGTCATGCCTCTTCCAATACTGCCCAACATACCCGGATTAACCGCCAGAATGTACGCCATAGTCAGGAACGTTGTAATACCGGCAAAAATCTCACGCCGGTATGTAGTGCCATGCTCCCGTAACTCAAAAAACTTCTCCATAAATAATTCCTCCTTAAAATATAATGGCGGTTTACGATGTACTGCCGAAGGCAGAATATCGTAAACCGCTATGATAAACGGCGTTTTAATGCCGCTTATCATGAATATATGTGCCATTTTAATGGCACATATATTCTATTTTACGTATAACGGCCGTTCCACATATTTAGTGTGCAGCAGTTCATGCGCTTTATGTCCGCCCGGTTCGCCAAGGAATTCCTTGTAAACCTGACTGATAAACGGATTCAGGTGTGAACAGCGGTACTGCGATTTTTCATCATCATTGTACAGACCTTCGATGCGCTGTTTACGCAGTTCATCGGTCGCTCCGTAAGGCTGGCCGCCTCCGGCAACACAGCCGCCTCGGCAGGCCATCACTTCTATAAAATGATAAGGCATTTCCTTGCCGGTTTTCCGCGCTTCGCGGATTTTATCCAGCACCGCGGCAATGTTCCCCATCTGGTGAGCGACCGCAATGCGAATTTTTAACCCGTTGCCGAAATCAACTTCCCCTTCCTTTACGCCTTCAAGGCCGCGGACGGACTTAAAGTTTACGTCAGGCAGTTCTTTCTTTGTAACAAGATAGTAAGCGCTGCGAACCGCCGCTTCCATTACGCCGCCGGTTGCTCCGAAGATTGTTCCGGCTCCGGTGTAAGGCCCTAACGGATTATCCGCTTCCTCATCATTAAGTTTAAGTATTTCAATACCCGCCTGTTTAATCATGCGCGCAAGTTCCCTTGTTGTAATAACAATGTCAACATCATAACCGTGCTTAGCGCTCTTCATATCGTCGTTGCGGTGGGTTTCCCATTTTTTCGCGGTACAGGGCATAATTGAAACCGAATAAATTTTATCGGCGTCCACTCCCGCTTTCGCCGCCCAGTAACCTTTAATCATGGCGCCCATCATCTGTTGGGGCGATTTGGCGGTTGAAAAATTAGGAATCATGTCGGCGTAATATTTTTCCATGTAGTCTACCCACGCCGGGCAGCAGGAGGTAATAAGCGGAATGGCGCTGCCTTTTTCCGTTAAACGCCTAACAAGTTCCGAGCCTTCTTCCATTATGGTAAGGTCCGCAGAGAAATTCGTGTCAAAGACGGTATTAAATCCAAGGCGGCGCAAGGCGGCGTATATTTTTTTTGTAAATACCGTTCCCGGCTCCAAGCCGAATTCTTCGGCTAACGCTATGCGGACAGCGGGAGCAATCTGCACTACAGTGTGAATGTTCGCGTTCTGCAGTGCTCTCCACACTTTTACAGTGTCATCCCTCTCGTAAATGGCGCCGACAGGGCAATGCGCGGCGCACTGGCCGCATTTAATGCACGGACTTTCACCTAACGGAACGTCGGCGGCGCTGGCGATTTTTCCGTGAATGCCGCGGCCGAGAAATTCAAGCGCCCAGACATTCTGAACTTCCTGACACACTTTAACGCATCTGCCGCAGCGGATGCATTTATCAGGACAAAGCACAATCGCCGGATTGGAATTGTCAACAGGCAGATTGCTGTTTATCTTTATAAAAGGCGCTTCCCTTAGGCCGAATTCATACGCCAAATCCTGCAATTCGCAGGACTGGGTACGCGGACACTGGAGACAGTCGTTGGGGTGGTTGGAAAGTATCAATTCAAGCACAGTACGCCTAACCGCGATTATCTCGGTGTCGTGGGTGATAATGTTCATATTATTTTCACAAGCGGTAATACAGGCGCGTACCATTTTAGGAGAGCCGACAATACGCACAATGCAAATACCGCATGATGCCCACGGCGTCAGGTCCGGATTGTAACACAAAGTGGGAATCTTTATATTCACCATCTCCGCAGCTTCAATAATTGTAGTTCCCGGTTCAACTTCCAACTTCTTACCGTTAATTGTTACGTTAATCATATTCTCTCCTTCCCTTAATCTTTGATAACCGCGCCGAACTTACAGGTGTTCAAACACTCGCAGCACTTCAAACAATTCTCATTACTAATGATAAATGGAGGCCGCTTTTTCTCCGGAAACTGTGCGGCGTCTCCTGCTTTAATACAATGAGCCGGGCATTTCTTCGCGCACGCGCCGCATCCGATACATTTAGCCGTATCAATTTTGAACCTGACCAGTTTTTTACACTTGCCTGAACGGCATCTTTTATCGTGAATATGTTCAATGTATTCCTCGCGGAAATTTACAAGAGTGGATATTGTCGGATTTGCGGCGGTGCTGCCGAGCATACAAAGAGACGCTCTTCCCATCGCATTTCCGATTGACTGTAATTTATCAAGGTCTTCATCATCACCGTTTCCTTCCGCGATTTTTTCCAGGATTTTTAGGATTTGGGTAGTCCCAATCCGGCACGGCGAACATTTGCCGCAGCTTTCATCGACGCAGAATTCCATATAAAAGCGTGATACGTCAACAACACAGTCATCTTCATCCATGACAATCATGCCGCCCGATCCCATCATGGAGCCGTTTGCAGCCAATGTTTCAAAGTCAATCGGCAGGTCAAGTGATTTTTCGGTTAATATACCGCCGGAAGGCCCGCCTGTCTGCACTCCCTTGAATTTCTTTCCGTCCTTTATGCCGCCGCCGATGCCGAAAACAATGTCCCGTAATGTAGTGCCCATAGGCACTTCGACAAGGCCGGAACTTCTTATTTTCCCGGTAAGGGCGAATACTTTAGTTCCCTTAGACTTTTCAGTGCCTATTTTAGCGAGCCAAGCGCCGCCTTTTGCGGTGATAATGGGTATGTTTGCCAAGGTTTCTACGTTGTTGATAATAGTGGGTTTCTGCCAAAGTCCCTTGTTTGCCGGAAAAGGCGGCTTGGGAACAGGCATTCCCCTGCTGCCTTCGACGGATTTAATCAACGCGGTTTCTTCGCCGCAGACAAACGCTCCCGCTCCAAGGCGTATTTCAATTTCGAAATTAAAGCCTGAACCCAGAATATTATCTCCCAATAAGCCGTATTCACGCGCCTGTTGAAGTGCGATTTTCAACCTTTCAATGGCCAGCGGATATTCCGCGCGGATATATACAAACCCGTGATTGGAGCCTATTGCCTTTCCGGCGGTAATCATTCCTTCGATGACCGAATGAGGGTCTCCCTCAATTGTGGAACGATCCATGTACGCGCCGGGGTCTCCTTCATCGGCGTTGCAGATAACGTATTTCACGTCTCCCTGCGCTTTGCGGGCCAAATCCCACTTAAGCCATGTCGGGAAACCGGCGCCGCCCCTTCCGCGGAGACCGGAAGTTTTCACTTCGTCAATAAGCTGTTCCTGCGTCCATTCAAAAAGAACTTTCTCAAGACCGGTATAGCCTTCACGGGCTATATATTCATCTATACTTTCTGGATTGATAACGCCGCAGTTACGCAGAACTACCCGGAACTGTTTTTGGTAGAAAGGTATGTCCTCTACCGTAGTGATGCTTTTTTTAACATCGCCTTCATTGTAAAGAAGCCGTTTTACTTCCCTTCCCTTTACAATATGCTCGGCGATAATATCTTTCGCGTCTTCGGGCTTTACGTCAACATAAAAGGAATCTTCCGGAAGAACCTTTACAATCGGACCTTTTTCACAGAAACCGAAACATCCGGTTTTAACAATCTGCACCTGGGACCTGACACCCTGTTTATCCGCTTCGGCGTTGAGATGGTTATATAACTCAATACCCTTGTTGGATTCACAGGCAGTGCCGCCGCAGGTCAGAATATAATGGTTATAAGCCATATTTTCCCCCTTATTATGAGCCTAAAATGTCTACGGCGGGACGGGCCAAAATATGACCGCTTATTAATTCCCTGCCTATAATATGTTTTTGAATTATTTCTTTGGATACTTCCGCGTCAACCCTGCCGTATATTACAACAGGCATCCCGGGAACAACAACTTCTACAGTAGGCTCTGAATGACAGAGACCCATGCAGCCGGTTTGCCTGACAAGGACAGAATCAATCAGTTTGAATTCGTCCAAACAGGAAATAAACGTGTCCAGCGTCTGTTTCGCGCCCGCGGCGATACCGCAAGTTCCCATACCGACAATAATCTGAATTTCTTTGCCTTCAGCATCTCTCTTACGAAGATCGTTTTTTTTGGAATCCCTCAATTTTCTAAGTTCATCCAGACTCATCTTTGCCATAACATTCTCCTTAATATATCAATTATTTAAATTATAAAAATAATTTATTCATCGCTTTCCAAAGACCGCAGGTATTGGTCGAGCAGTATAAGCGCTCCCGCGTCTTCAAGGCTTCCCAAAGCCTCGGCCAGTTCCGATTTACAGACCTCATATCCGTCTTCGTTATCAACCGTTTTTATCTTGCGGCGTATTAATATTTCCGCAGAACTTTCAAACATTAAAATTGTTCTGAACATTCCGGGAATATCGCCGACAGGAGGCATATCCACATTGCCGCTGTCAAACCAGGCGCTTACCGAAGTACCCTTCCCTTTTTCGGACTTTATATCCCACCCGCCGTTTGACATTTCCGCCATTTGGATTAAAAACGGCAATCCCAAACCAACCTTACGGTTAGGGTGCTTTTTACCATCCGTAACAAAAGGGTCTATCGCTCTTTTTAATTCCTCCTCTGTCATCCCTTTACCGTTGTCTTTTATCAGAAAACGGAATTCCTTGCCGCTGTCATCTACATCAATCTCAACTAAACTCGAATCGGCTTCAACGGCATTCTGGGCAATATCGGTTATAAGGTCGGCAATCGTAAAATGCAATTCAAATAACCTCCGGTTATTTGAGCTGATCGGGAGTTTCTATTATACATAAACTCTCGATGACAATTTTTTGTATTACACAACAGTTATGCATTCTGATACTTCGCTAAAATTCCGGGCATCATGTCAGGTGTGAGTTTTCCGTAGGTATCGTTTCCGACAGTAAGTACCGGAGCAAGGCCGCAGCACCCTACACAGCGCACAGGATCAACCGAAAACTGGCCGTCTTCCGTAACGCCGTTTGGCTCAATCCCAAGCAGGTTTCTGGTTTCATCAATAATGTCCTGACTGCCTTTCAAATAGCACGCCGTTCCAAGGCATACGGAAATTTTGTGTTTTCCCGGTTTTGTTGTCTTGAAAAAGTGATAAAAAGTGATTACCCCGTAAATCCGGGCAAGCGGAATCCCCGTTAAAAGGGACAATTGTTCCGCCGCCGGACGGGAAATGAACCCAAAAATTTCCTGGGTTTTATGAAGAATCATGATTAGGCTTCCCGGTTTTGCCTTCCATTCTTCTATGAACGTTAATAATTCCTGAGGAAATGTAATATCCTCTTCAGTTTTACAAGCGCAAGCCATATAACCCCCTGTTTTCCTGGCAATCTTTTCGACTTATGTATGTATTGTAACCAGAAAACAGCAAATTAACAATACCTAGTTTCTCGACTTTTTTCAATAATTATTCAATAATATAATAATGGACGCTTTATTCACTGACCTGGCTTTGATACAAAAAACAGAACTTTTTTCAAGCCTTAATCAGAATGAGATAAATTTTATAATTTCGCACTGCGGCACTTTATCGCTTCCAAAGGGCTCCTCATTATTTTCTCCGGCACAGGAGGCAAAGCGTTTCTTTATATTAAAAAGCGGAGTCATCCGCGTTTTTAAAAGCCGAAATGACGGCAGCAAAGACGAGATGGCGAAGTTTGCCCCGGGAGACACAATCGGAGATTTTGACTTTGCGCGGGGAGCCGAATATGACGCTTTTGCGGAAGCGGCCGAAGATTCCGTTCTTATTGAGTTTCCGCGCCATGACCATACGTTAGATATGCTTGCCGAGGAACAGCCGCATACGGTATGCAATATTCTTATTAACGCCGTCCTAATGATGACAAGACGAATAAAATCCATTCAAAAACTGATCCTGGAAAGATTGTCATGGGTGCAGGAACTTCACAGGCGGGTTTACGAGGATTCCGCTACAGGCCTTTGGAAACAGTCCTTCTTAACAGATGAAATTATTCCGAATTTAAAATCTACTTCTGCCCTAATCATGGTAAAACCTGATCGTTTTAAAATACTTGTTGACTCGCGGGGACATCAAACCGGAGATGAGGCGATGATCAAAATAGCGTTAGCGCTCAAGAACATTACAAGGAAAGTCGGACACGGCTGGCCTGTACGTTTCAAAAGCAACGAGACGGGACTGATATTTTTCGATTTCGATGAAACTCAGGCGGAAAACACGGCGAATGAACTTGCAAAAAGCATTGCTTCCATTGAACCGTACCCCGCTATAGGGGACATTGACGAATTTACTTTTTCCGCTTCCGTATCGTGGTCTGTCTGGCCGGCTGACGACTCTCTTTGGGAAAGTTTTTTCAGCGGCACTTATGCCGAGCTCATGGAAATATGGCATGAGGGCGGAAACAAAATAACACACTATAAAAAGGCAAATAATGAATGAATTAAGCAAATCGCAAATTGAGTTATCCTCTATCGGCAAATTATCCCTTTTTAAGAATTTAAATGAAGAAGAGTTAAAAATCGTAAACGACGTTCTTTTGATTGAATATGTTAAAAAAGGAGATTTGGTTTTCCAGGAAGGCGACGCCGGAGAAGAAATATACATACATTATTCAGGAGCTATAAGCGCATACGGCGAACAGTCGGACGGAAACAAACGCTGGTTATTTAATATTAATCAGGGGGAATTTTTCGGGGAAATGTCCATAATTTCCAATGAACCGAGATCGGTTACGGTCAAAGCCGCGTCGGATTCTGTTTTGATAATATTAAAAAAAGACGATTTTTACAGAATTTTATCGCAGCGCCCGATAACCGGATATAAAATACTCAGGGCAATCGGCATTATTGAAAATCAATGGCTGGTCCGGTCCGCAAAATCATATCATGATCTGATACGGTGGGGCGAGGACGCAAGCCGCCGCGCTATTACCGATGAAATGACCGGCATTTACAACCGCAGTTTTCTTGAAGAATCCGTCAAAGAGCGGTTCAGCAACAAATCAATGTATTTGCGCGTAATGTCTATGATGATGATAGACCTTGACATGATCCACGGAATTAACAGCCGCTACGGCCAGAAAGCGGGAGATACAGTAATTATTGCCGCCGCGGAAATTCTCCGTTCATGCATGCGAAGCGGCGACATTCCCGCCCGTCTTTCCGGAGACGAGTTCGCCGTTCTGCTTCCGGATACAGATATAAAAGACGCCGCAAACGTCGCCGAAAGGATCAGGGGAACCATAGAGAAGAAAGTAATAGAGATTCCGGCAGAATCAGATTCCGGTGAGAAAATTTCATTGTCAATCTGCGCAAGCATAGGAGTATCTCTGGCGCCCGCCTATGCCGGAACGCCCGAGGAACTGATGGATACAGCGGACACCGCGCTTAGAAAAGCCAAGAAACTGGGGCGAAACCGCGTGGAAGTTTACGGATAAAATCAGGCGTTTGCGGCCTGCTCTTTTACCAGTTTGTTTCCCATTTCGCGTAACAGATACTTTTGTATCTTTCCGCTGGATGTAAGCGGGTAACTGTCTACAAAGAACACGTATTTGGGGATTTTATACCTGCCTATTTTATCGCGGCAATAGTCGCGCACGTCTTCCACGCTGATTTTTACATCAGGGTGAAGAATTACAAAAGCGCCGACTTCCTCGCCGTATTTTTCGCTTGCAATCCCGACTACCTGCACGTCCTTTACGCCCGGCATGGTATACAAAAAGTCCTCTACTTCTTTCGGGGAAATGTTTTCTCCGCCCCGGATGATCATGTCCTTTATGCGGCCTGTAACCCTAAAGTTGCCGTCCTTGTCTTTAACTCCCCTGTCGCCTGAATGAAGCCAGCCGTCTTTATCAATGCACTGTGCGGTCGCCTCCGGCAGCTTGTAATAACCTTTCATGGTGTTGTAACCGCGGCAGCAGAACTCTCCGTGTACGCCGTCAGGGCATTCCTGTCCGGTATCAGGATCGCGGATTGTAACCTCAACGCCGGGAAGGGCGCGCCCCACTGTCTCTACTTTTACGGTAATGTCGTCATCGTAGCGTGTCTGGGTCATAACAGGCGATGACTCCGTAAGTCCGTAGCAAATAGTAACTTCCTTCATATACATAAGGTCAATTACCTGACGCATCGCCTCAATCGGACAGGGAGAACCCGCCATAATGCCCGTGCGCAGGCTGGAAAGATCGAACATCTTAAACATGGGATGGTGCAATTCGGCGATGAACATTGTGGGTACGCCGTATACCGCAGTGCATTTTTCTTTTTGAATAGTAGCAAGCACAAGCAGAGGATCAAACCACTCAATAAGCGCGGCTGTTGAACCGTGGGTTAGGATTGCCATCATTCCCAGCACAAGACCGAAACAGTGGAACAGAGGCACAGGAAGGCATACAATGTCATTTTCCGTAAGACGCTGGTTGTCTCCGATACCGAGCCCGTTATTCAATATATTTCTGTGCGTAAGCATTACGCCCTTGGGAAAGCCCGTAGTGCCGGAAGTGTACTGCATATTAACGACATCATTTGTATCAAGGTTTCTCTCAATTTCGTATAACAGCGCCGCATCGGTATGCTGGCCCAAAAGAAGCACTTCGTTAAAACTGTACATACCCCTGTGTTTCTGCTGGCCTACATGGACAATGTATTTTAAAAAGGGAAATCTTTCGGAATTGATGAATCCCCTCTGCGAAGTCTTCAATTCAGGCACAAGTTCGTTTACCATCCCGATATAGTCGGAATCGCGCCAGCCGTTTGTCAGGCAAAGGCAAACCATATCGGACTGTTTTAGCACATATTCTAGTTCATGCGTTTTATAGCCTGTATTTATTGTAACAAGAACGGCTCCCATTCTCGCGCAGGCGAAAAGAACCGTATTCCAGTCAGGCACATTTGTCGCCCAAATCCCGACATGATCGCCTTTTTTGACTCCCATTGAGAGCAGGCCTCTGGCAAAGTCATCCACCCTTTTGTCAAATTCGGCGTATGTAAAACGAAGGTTGCGGTCGGCATAAACAAGAAAATCATGATCGGGATTCGCCTGTTTTTTTTCGCGCAGCACCTCACTGAGAGTTTTTTCAATATATTCCATGATGATCCTCTTAAACCGGCGTATAAATTACCGCGAGTATTTTTACAGGACTGTTGTCCGCCGAAAACACGCGATGCGGCACTATAGAATCGTAATAAACGGAATCCCCCGCGTTTAACGTATCTTTATCCATGCCGTACTCAAGGGCAAGTTTTCCTTCAAGAACATAGATAAATTCCTCGCCCTCATGCGTTGATTTTTCCTGCTGAGCGTCAGCCTCGATTGTTACGATAAACGGCTCCATGTGCCTGCTGTTCTTGTCAGCCGCAAGCGCGTTAAAACTCATGCCGTGATGTCCGCCTGCCGCGACGCCTTCGGGAAGCCCCGTTTTAAACCGGCTTAAAGAATCAGCCCTCCCCGCTCTGCAAATGACAGGTCCAAGCTGTTCGTGATCATCAAGAAGCGTGCCCAGGCGTACGCCCAGCCCCCTTGCGATTTTGATGAGCGGAGCAAGATCGGGAATATGCCCGTCATCCTCGATTCTGGTGATTAAGTCCGCTGAAACGCCTGAACGCTCAGCCAGGACTTCCCTGCTGATTGAATAGGTTTTCCTAATTTCGGCGATACGTTCGCCCGGTGTATGTTCTGCCATGTTGACATTTTAAAAATTTTTGTCATATTTTGCAATACACCGAAAAAGAAAAAACGCCGGAGCTAATTTATATATATAATTATTGATATCAATAATACCGGACTATTCTGCCTTTAAAAGTAATATATGTAAAATGTGTAATCTATCTTTCAGTTGCCGAATATGTGGCGAATATGCTATACTAAAGTTAAGGAGAAAATTATGCCCCAGACCCAAACCATGACCCTTGACGAAAAATTAACCATATCAAATAAGGCTATTGCTCTAAAAAATTCAGGCGATCTCGATGGATATAATCGTCTTATGAAAACAGTTCCCATGCCTCCGTATTTGGCAAAAGTAGCCAAAGAAAAAATAGGCAAAGACTTCCTTATAAATGGCGGTTGGAATTTATCGGAAGCAGAGGCAAAATTTGGACAAGATTGGCTTAATAAGTAATATATATCAAGCTGCAATTAATATTGATTTTGGCAGAAAAGGTTTTGCCACCAGAGGTAAAGCGGAAGAAGGACGTATTTCTTATGAAGACGGAATATGTACAGCCTTATCCGCATTTCAAGAAGCTCAATCTACCGCCGACCCGCAAACCATTATTTTAGCGGAGTATACATTTTTATCTCAAGAATTAGAATTTTGCGATAAAAATGATAAAGAATCTTTTAAAAGTTTAACTATAGCCATTCAAAGTTTCGATGACGCTTTTCTTGCCCTCGAAGTTGTAGATGAAAAAACTCTTTATAAAGCCGTTGAAAGAGCCATTCCTCATGACAGAAAACATCGTGTAAAAGGTTTCCCAAAGGACTCGTATCATATTGCCTGTGATTCCCACAAGACAAGATTACAAAATATTTTACGTTCACCCGGATTAGACATTATCGAAAAAGCCTTGCTCAAACAACGATACATTAACCTTTTCGCAGGTCAAGGCGGGTATGTAGAGAGACAGAAAAAGATTTTGGGATAACATTTATTTAAGATTAAAATAAGGAAGTATAATTCAAACTAAAAATTTTGATTTTTTATGACTATTTATGGTTTTTGGCTTGTTTTTTAATAAAAACAACACTATATTATAGATATGGATATACAAGCATTGTCAGTAGATATGAATCAGGAGAATGTACAGGAACAAGCCGCCATACAGGTACAGGCAATGGCTGTTGATACAGTAAAACAACAAGCGGAAGCCCTGAATAACATTATTTCAACAGTACCTGCCGATCCTAATCTTGGGCAAAAAGTAGACTTAACCGCGTAAAGCTCTTGTTTCATTGGCAATTAGGAATGCCTCAGAAAAATGAACTATGCCGATAATGGGTTAACCATACTGTAAGCGAGGGAAAACTCTACGGTTTTCAGATAATTGAGTTCTGGATAGAGCCTGTTACCCGTTATGTATACACGCTTGCGGCTGCAAGAGCGGGCGGTTGAATATGTCAAAACTGGTTTTTTGAATCATCTTGATATTGCAGTCCGTTTTTCTTTCAGAGCAGGTATTAAGCGCTGAACAGGCGAATTCTCTTTTCTCCGCGCTGAACAGGGCTTTTAACGATGAGCAGTCTTTTACTCCCGAAGACGAATACTATCTCGGCAGGGCGGTTGCGGCTAACATCCTTGCCGTATATAAACCGTACACAGTGAATACTGAACTTACACATTATTTAAACCTTATCTGTTACGCGCTTGCCATAAATTCAAATTATCCCGCAGCATACAACGGTTATCATGTAATGGTTTTAGACAGCCGCGAATTGAACGCTTTAGAAAGATTATGAGACGTAATTAATTAAGAAACAAATTTTCCTGCTCTACTTTAAATATCTAATTTTTATTTGCTAAAACCTATCGGTTTACTTTTAGGCGGTTTCTCAATCAGGTTATTCAGAGCGGCAATAATTTGTTCTATTGTCTTTTCGTGTTTTGAAAGTTTATAATCGGTATTTTCAATGTAAATCATGAGCAGCTTCCGCAATTCCGCAATTTGTTCGTTTGTGTCACTCTTCGTAAGTACATAATGCCTTAATTTTACAAATGCCCGCATGATGTTAATGTTTACCTCAATAGCACGTTCAGAATTTATTACACTTGAAAGCATTGAAACCCCTTGTTCGGTAAAAGCATAAGGCTTGTATTTTCTTGTGTCTTTTTTAAAGATCACAATTTGTGATCTTAGATTTATCCATTCTTCATCAGTCAATTGAAACATAAAATCGGACGGGAAACGCTTAATATTGCGTTTTACCGCTTGATTTAATGATCGCAATTCAACCCCATACAAATTAGCAAGGTCCCGGTCAAGCATGACTTTTTTACCTCGAATTTCATAAATCAACTTTTGGAGTTGCGCTAATTTTTGAGCCATAAATAATTTTTACCATAATAAAAGTACAATTCCAATAACCTGTCTTTCAAGTAAAAAAATTGATTTTTTACAAATTCCCTATTGCATTTTTTTATTAATTTTTGATAAAATAACAGTATAAAGACGGGCGGACAGCCTGCCCATTCAAACAGAGGAACAATGTTGAAAACGGCAAAACGGTTTAACAGGCTTTTTAACTCAATTTTCGGCGCTAAAAGCGTTCTCTCCTCTCTTTCTGTCATATCTATTGTAGTAATTCTCGTAGTAATTATTAGCCGGTAATGGCACAGAGTTCCTTTTAGGAAAATCTGCAAGCCTTACCGGGTTTCTCAAGTTCTGGAGTGGAAAAAGACCACTTACGGGATTGAAGTATATAGAAGGTTGTTCTTCGCGTTGCGAAGACTTCGATTAGAATAACCGCTTCGCAGATATGCAGCGCGGCGGTTTGATATGGAGGTTATTTATGGCGCACATGTATTACGAAAAAGACTGCGATTTGGGACTGCTTAAAAGCAAAACCATTGCGGTAATTGGTTATGGTTCACAGGGACACGCCCATGCCCTGAATGCTAAGGAATCGGGGCTTAAAGTGATTGTCGGTCTTTATGAAGGATCAAAATCATGGAAAAAAGCGGAAGAGGCGGGTTTTCAGGTAATGACGGCGAAAGACGCCGCACAGGCTGCGGATTTTATCATGATCCTGATTAACGATGAAAAACAGGCGGCTCTTTACAGGGAATCAATCGCCCCTGCGCTGAAAAAAGGGAAAACACTTTCCTTCGCCCACGGATTTAACATTCACTTCGGGCAGATAGTTCCGCCGCCTGATGTCAATGTTGTAATGATCGCTCCCAAGGGACCGGGTCATACAGTACGAGAACAGTACAAACTGGGCGCAGGCGTACCCTGCCTTATCGCCGTTCATCAGGACGCAAGCGGAGACGCAAAAAAACTGGCTCTTGCCTACGCTATGGGAATTGGCGGCGCAAGAGCCGGAGTATTGGAAACAACTTTTAAGGAAGAAACAGAGACAGATCTTTTCGGCGAGCAGGCGGTACTTTGCGGCGGCGTTTCGGCGTTGATGAAAGCAGGCTACGAAGTGCTTGTTGAAGCAGGCTATCAGCCTGAGAGCGCATACTTTGAAGTAATGCACGAAATGAAACTCATCATCGATCTTGTAAACAGAGGCGGACTTTCCTTTATGCGTTATTCGATTTCCGACACTGCCGAATACGGCGATTATATTACGGGACCGAAGATCATTACTAAAGAGACAAAGGACACAATGCGTCAGGTATTGAAGGATATTCAAACAGGCAAATTCGCAAGGGAATGGATACTTGAAAACCAAGTGAACCGTCCGTTCTTTAACCGCATGAGGGCTATCGAAGCGGAACACCCGATAGAGAAAACAGGAAATGAGCTTCGCGGAATGATGTCATGGTTAAAGAAGAACGAGGAAAAATAATTTGAGCAGCCAAGAACGAACGCCGTCCAATTTAACACCTCTGGAAATTTTCGACACCACTTTAAGGGACGGCGCTCAGGGCGAAGGGATAACTTTTTCCGTACAGGACAAACTCGACGTGGTTAAAGCCTTGGACGATCTCGGAGTAGCATGGATCGAAGCCGGAAACCCGGGAAGCAATCCAAAGGATATGGAATTTTTCCGTCTTGCCGAAAATCTTAAACTTGAACACGCAAAACTCTGCGCTTTCGGCGCTACCCGTAAAAAAGGAGTCAAGGCGGGTGAGGACTCAAGTCTTTTGAGTCTGCTCGACGCTCAAACCCAAGCGGTGGTTATTTTCGGCAAGAGTTGGGACCTTCATGTTACGGAAGTGCTGAGGGTAAGCCACGAAGAAAACCTTGCGATGATTTCGGAGACGATAACTTTCCTTAAAGAAAAAGGGAAGCAGGTTTTTTACGACGCAGAGCATTTTTTTGACGGCTGGAAGGCAAATCCCGAATACGCCCTTACTACTCTAAAGACCGCTATGACCGCAGGAGCGGATCGCATAATACTGTGCGATACAAACGGCGGAACTTTCCCCGACACGATAGAGAAAGCGGTCAAAGAAGCGGCGAAAGTTATCGGCGATAACGACAAGTGTTTGCTCGGCATTCACGCTCACAACGACGCCGACATGGCAAGCGCAAACACCATTACCGCCGTTCTTGCAGGATGCCGCCATGTTCAGGGAACGCTTGTCGGCTTCGGCGAAAGGTGCGGCAATACAAGTCTTGCGGCGGTTATACCAAGTCTTGAACTCAAACTCGGTTTCCGCTGTCTGCCGCAAGGAAAGATGGAAATGCTTTCCGAGATAACCCGAATTGTAGCGGAGACGGCAAATGTAGCCGTGCCGGGCAATATGCCGTATGTGGGAAGCCACGCTTTCACCCACAAGGCAGGAATGCATGCCGACGGAATTTTGAAAGTAAGCAAATCTTTTGAGCATATCGATCCTTCTCTTGTCGGGAACGATCGGCATTTTTTAATGAGCGAAGTCGGCGGACGCTCGGCTATAGCGGAGAGAGCGAAAAAAATCGATCCTTCCATTACAAGGGATCATCCTGTAACTGCCGCCCTTGCCCAAAAATTGAAAACTCTCGAGGCGGACGGCTGGCAGTTTGAAGGAGCGGACGGCAGTTTCGATCTTCTTGTCCGCCGAGAACTTGGTCGCTACAAACCGCTGTTTAAGATTGAAGCTTACCGTGTGGTAAGCGAACACCCGACGGGCGAAACAATCGCCTGCTCCCACGCTTGGGTTAAAGTCCATGTTGACGGACAGGAAGAAATCGCCGCCGACGAAGGTGACGGACCTGTCAACGCAATGGACGGCGCATTACGCAGAGCGTTGAAACATTTTTACCCCGAACTGCAAGAGGTTCGGCTTACCGATTACAAAGTCAGGGTAATCGACGGCAACGCTGCGACAGCGGCGAAGGTTCGAGTCCTTATCACTTCTTCCGACGGCAAACAAACTTGGACAACGGTCGGAGTTTCGGAGGACATAATCGACGCAAGCCGTGCGGCGCTTGTGGATTCAATAGAATACAAATTAATTGACGATATAGAAAGACGCTTTAAGGCGTATATGTAAGGAGATAGGAAATGAAATTTTCAGTTGCGGTAGTGCCCGGAGACGGAATTGGACCCGAAGTGATTGCGCCGACCCTCGAAGTTCTTGACGCAGTGGGCGACAAGTACGGTCATATTTTTAACTATGTCGAGCTTGAAGCAGGCGGTCTTGCCATTGATCACACTGGAGAGCCGTTACCCAAAGAAACTCTTGAAGCGGCGAAGCAGTGCGACGCTCTTCTTTTGGGAGCGGTCGGCGGTCCCAAGTGGGACACGCTTCCCGGGCATCTGCGTCCTGAAAGAGCGTTGCTTGGACTTCGCTCGGGGCTCGGCGTTTTCGCAAATCTCCGCCCTGCCGCTCTGCTCCCTCAATTAAAATCGGCTTGTCCTGTTAAGGATGAAGTGCTTATAGCGAGCAACAGCGAAGGAAAAGCCGCTTTCGATTTATTGATCGTAAGGGAATTGACAGGCGGTCTTTACTTCGGCAAACGAGGACGAATTGACGAAGCTTCAAACGGACACACTCCCGGAGCGGCTTTTG
>Ga0268262_10000544_pt1 | contig 49514 bp, 36 predicted proteins | sample TergutNc150P3_FD_190354 | JGI IMG/M metagenome (GOLD analysis project Ga0268262, IMG submission 190354) | Nasutitermes corniger P3 segment gut microbial community from laboratory colony in Florida, USA - Nc150 P3 (SPAdes) (version 2) | ecosystem: Host-associated > Arthropoda: Insects >... | reverse complement strand
CGATAACCGCTATACCGTCAATGGCGATGATTGTCTCTTTTAAGCCCTTGCCCTGCTCGGCGGGGGTAAGCTCTCGGCTTGACATACCAATCTGGTAAATAACTCCGGCATTGTTGATGCCGTCGCCGGAACCTGTTCCGTTAATGTTTACTTTGATGTTTGGTTTTGCTTTGGAATATTCCGCCGCCAACAATTCCATCAACGGTGTAACAGAAGTTGATCCGCCGACTTCGATTGTGTAAGCGGCAGCCGCCGTTCTGCTGTTTCCCTGCGCAAACGCGCCTGTTAAAGCCAAAAGTGTCATTAAAAACGCAATTACTTTAGTTTTCATATTTTACTCCTTGATAAAAAGATTAACTTAAAGCTATTTTTGCCGTGTTAGCGATTAGTGAGCGGATTGTTAAAATTCGGTTAAACAAAAGGTATATTATTTTCTGAATTTTATACGAATTAAGAAAATTTGTTGTCTGTTAAGAATACCTCTTTTAACTTCCGGTTCATCTTGTCCAGATTAAAAACACCCGCTATAAATTCCGCTCCCAACTCGCCTTGCGCTGACTGTTTTTCCGAATTGTTGCCTATCTCAAGGGAATAAAGCAGTTTTCTGAAATGACGAGGACCGTCAACGTGATCGGGGGGAGCGGCTCCGTCGCCTGCTATAAAACGGGTAACTTCGTTATTGGCGGGTTGGTAGGACGACATGATTATCACTTTTACATTCCATTTTGAACCGTACTCGTATATCAGTTCTTTTTTGCCGTGAAAATCAATGTCGCCCAATTTGATTTTATCGTGCAGATATTCTTTGCCTCCGTCCGCCGTGTCACAATAAAAACGGAAACGCATATTATCTTTCCAATCCATTCCTATTTGAATTAATTTGTGAATTTCTTCCAAAGTACAATCATGCGAAATAATCGCGCGCCGCCAAACTTCAAGCCCGGCAATGCTTATTTGTATCATGCGCCACGACTGCCCTTTTAACTGCTCAGATGTTATTCCGCCGTGGATCAATGTAAGATTGCTTCTTCTAAAGTTGTCCATTGCGTTATTTATCAATTCTTTAATGTCGGTGAATGTATCTATCATGCTATCCAATGCGTTATCCATCGCCGCAATGTCGGAGTCCGAAGGGGCTTCGTCAAACGCAAGGTCTTCCAGTAAAGCGGCGGCGTGCCCTTGGATTTGCGAAAGCACGATGAATGTATGGCGCGGAAGCCATGCGGTCTCAATTTCGCCCTTCTGCAATTTCGCCGAAAGTTCTATAACGGCGGTGTGAAGTTCAGCGACACGCTGGCGGACAGGTCCCGCTCCCTGATCCAAGAACACAGAGTATCCTTTATAAAAATCGTCCATGCTGTCGCTGATATAATCCGCCAGCAAATCCCACTCGGCTTCTTCAAGGTGAATAAGCGGAGGAATTAGCCGATTAATTACAAGATCAACGTGTTTTTCATTGCGATAAAAAGAATCTCTTATATAGGAAAGTATTACAAATTCGGAAATGGGGATATTTTTTTCATAAAGCAAATCTTCAATAAATGTTCTATCGGGCGGAACCGTGTAATTTTGAAGGTTTGTACTGTCGGGAATTTCTCTGCCCGCAAACCAAAAGCGGGTTTCTATGCCGTAAGGCACGGTATCGATACGGTTTGTTTTCTCATATAAAAATTCTTCCAAAGAATAAGCGGGGACTTCCCGCATGCGCTGACCGCCGTACCAATACGCAAAAGCGATTTGTTCTTCGGTGCTTGCCCCGGGACCAAGTATTGCAAAACTGTTTTCAAAACCGCTTTCGGCGGTTTCCTGCCATTTATCCAAATCGGAGCGAGCCCAATCATCCTTCCCCACTTTTTCCAATTCAAATTTACATTCATTCCAATTAATAGTGCGGACTAAAAAACGATCTCCGGGCACAAAAGCGCACTCGCGGTAAATACCCCGCATATCCAACGTATGTATCGATACTTCAGGCGGATCTTCGTAAGGATCGGCGTTAAAAGCTTCTTCGTTCTCGGGGTTGTCTCTCGCGATATACTGAGGAGCGAATTCCTCGCCGTAAACACAGTAGTAAGGATATAAATCTTCAGGCGGCGCTTCTGTAGTTGATACGGGAATAGCTTCGCCCTTCCAAAGAAATTTATAACGATGCGGAAGGGTCAGCGGATTGGCGAACGGAACACAGCGATGACCGGGGATCAATATCCCGTTTAACAATTCAAGCCGTGAAGGAGTAATAACAAATACGGCGGATTCAAAACAAGTTTTACGGGAAACCCAATGTTTATTGTCCTGCCTGAAAGCGATTTTTCTGGCGTCCAAATAAGCGCCTATTTCCGCTGTTAACTGCTTCTTTGGTTTTTGCCCCGTTGCCTGTATATAAGTGGTAATATCGTCCAAAGTAAACGGTTCGCTTACATTTTCGAGGAATTCATATAGCGCTTCTTCCTGTTCCAAATCCATTTATTTTATGATAAAATGAACTCATTCTTAAATCAATATGGAGAAAAGACAATGAAGTATGGTTATTTTGATTCTGACAAAAGGGAATATGTTATAGATAAGCCCGATACGCCCGCTCCTTGGGCGAATTATCTGGGTTCCCCCGCCTACGGCGCTATTATTTCCAACAATGCCGGCGGCTACAGTTTCGTAAAAAGCGGAGCGGCGGGACGGCTGATCCGCTACCGTTTTAACGAACAAGACCGCCCGGGTCGGTACGTCTACCTGCGGGACGACGAGGACGGCGATTACTGGTCGGCTTCATGGCAGCCTGTAGGCAAGCCGCTTAATCAGTACAAGTCGATATGCCGCCACGGGACGGGTTACACTCAAATTGAGGCGGATTACAAGGATATTCATTCGCAGGTACTTTACTATGTGCCGCAGGACGCCGACTACGAAGTGTGGAAAGTCAAAGTAACAAACAACGGAGGCAAAGCGAGGAAAATTTCTTGTTTTGGTTTTGTTGAACTTACCTGCGAAAGTTTTTACGAGCAGGATCAAGTAAACCTTCAATATACACAATTTATTACCCGAACCTATTTTAAAGAAAAATTTATTTTACAGACGATAAACGAAAACTGCCTGAACGCCGTAAACGAAAGCCGAGTTGACACTCGCTTTTTCGGTCTTGCGGGAGCGAAGGTAGCGACTTACTGCGGCGACAGGGCGGCATTCTTGGGTAAATACCATGATTACGGAAACCCCGTCTCGGTAGAAAACGGCAAATTGGACGGCACTCTCAACTACAACCTGAACCCCTGCGGAGCATTACATACAAATTTCGATCTCGCTCCCAATGAAACAAAAGAGTTTATTTTCCTCTTAGGGCAAAAACGTGAAGCGCAGGCAAACGAGCTTATTTCGCGTTACGAAGACACAAGTCTTCCCGAAAAAGAAATCGACAAATTAAAATCTTACTGGCACAGCCGCCTTGCCAATCTTAAAGTGAGCACTCCCGACGACAACTTTAACAACATGATCAACACATGGAACGCTTATCAGTGCTTTATTACATTCGTCTGGTCTCGCGCCGCTTCTTTAACATACTGCGGACAGCGCAACGGTTACGGCTACCGCGACACGGTGCAGGATATTCAGGGTATCATTCACCTTGATCCCGAGATGGCTCTTGAAAAAATAAAGTTCATGATTTCAGGGCAGGTAAACCACGGCGGCGCTCTTCCGTTAGTGAAGTACAGCCACAACCCCGGGCACGAAGACAAACCCGAAGACGAATCTTACCGTAAAAACACCGGACACCCCTCATACAGAGCGGACGACGCGTTGTGGCTGTTCCCGACAGTTTGGAAATATGTAGCGGAGACGGGCAACACCGCCCTGTTAGACGAAATTATCCCCTACGCCGACAAGGGCAAGGATACGCTGTTCAATCACCTGAAAAAAGCAATCGGCTTCTCGCTTAACAATTTGGGAATACACGGACTGCCTGCCGGTCTTCACGCAGACTGGAACGACTGCCTTCGCCTTGGAGAAAAAGGCGTTTCCGTCTTTGTCGCTCTCCAGTTGTACTATGCTTTTGAAATAATGATCCGTTTCGCTAAATTTAAAAAAGACTCAGCGACGGAAAAAGAAATGACAAAACAAAAAGACCGCTTCGGAAAAATTATCGAGGAACGCTGTTGGAAAGACGACCGTTTTGTGCGCGGTATTACCGAACACGATGTTACAGTCGGAAAGAAGGAAGACCCCGAAGCGAACATTTGGCTTAATCCGCAAAGCTGGGCGGTAATCAGCGGTTTCGCCGATGAAGAGCGCAGTAAAGCGATACTCGATTTAGTCCACAAAGAACTGAACACAAAGTACGGCGCTCGCCTTATGTCGCCCTCTTACCGCAAACACGCCTTTGACGGAGCGCTTGCCTTGTTGTTCAATCCTTCTACAAAAGAAAACGGCGGTATCTTCTTGCAAACTCAAGGCTGGATAATTCTCGCCGAAGCTCTGCTCGGACGAGGAAACCGCGCCGTTGAATATTACTTGGAAAGCTGTCCTGCCGCTCAGAACGAAATCGCCGACACACGCCTTATGGAGCCGTATGTTTATTCGCAATTTACGGAAAGCGTAGACAGCCCCTTTGAAGGACGCAGTCATGTTCACTGGCTGACAGGCACGGCAAGCACGGTAATGGTCGGCAGCGTGGAAGGTATTTTGGGATTAAGACCCGACATTGAAGGACTGCGCCTCTCCCCTGCGATTCCCTCATCTTGGAAATCTTTTACAATAGAGAAATCTTTCCGAGGCAAAAAACTAAAAATAAAAGTAAACAACCCCGACGGACATGAAAGCGGCTGTAAAAAACTTACCGTCAACGGAACAGCGGCGGAAGGCGATTATATCCCCGCTTCGATTTTGAAAGCGGAGAACGAAATTGTTTTAGATATGTGAGAATTTTACGGTTTATAAAACCTTTGGAAAAACAGGCGTAAAAGTTTCTACTCTTAGTTTCGGCGCAATGCGTCTGCCAATGAAAGAAGCGGACGGCTTTGTATTTATTTAATAAAAATTTTACAAAAGCGGACACCTGTGGTATAATATACCAATGTGGAATATTAAGAACGGGAAAAATTTCTACCTCGTTTTTTCTGTAATTGGATTACTTATCTCTTTGTCGGTTTGTACGCTGATGTTTTTTCAATTTAGAGCTTTTACTAAAAATTCTTATTTTAGCACTTTGGAAAATGTGGCTAAAATGGTGGAAAAAAAGTACAAAGTTATTTACGATATCGACTTGATAAAAAAAGGGATTCAGAAAAACGAAGATTGGGTATGGAATATCCATAAAGAATGGACAGATATTTTAAACTCGTTTGGTCTTGCCTATATTTATTACACGGAAAGGACGCCAAACGGGGAATTTCTGGAAATTATGGATACATATTTTACTAGAGACATGGATATCGAATGGCTTGGCTCTGAAGTATGGAAAAATGATCCTGTTCCGCCGAGCGTAGAAGAAGCGTGGAATACCCAGAAAATTACCTTTTCGCCTCATCCGTCCGTTGAAGAACAATGGGGTGTTGTGGAATCCGTTTATTATCCGATTATAAAAAACGAAAAAACAATTGGTATTTTGGGAGTGGATTACGATATATCTTATGTAAAAGCTCTTGAAACCCGTATATTAATCATATTAATAATTTCTTTTATCGCGTCGGCGGCTCTTATCGGAGTGTTGGCGTATATCGGTTCTCGTTCGGTTCTTATTACTATAGAAGAAAGAGAAAAAACAACACGAGAAGCTATCGAACGTCAGATGGAAATTGAAAAATTGATGGACGCTCTTAAAAAATCATCAGAAACCAGAACGGCTTTTCTTGCCAATATCTCCAGCGCAATGGCTGATCCTATTAATCATATTATAAGAATTTCTTCGATGCTTTCAAAATATAAAGAAATTAACGAAGACCATCATAAAAATTTGGAAACAATAAACGACGAAGGAATGAAACTTTTTACGGTAATTAACGATATTCTTGATATTTTAAAAATAGAATCGGGAAAGATTAAGTTTAATCCCGTCAAATATAAATTGCCGAAATTGATAAACGATATAACCACGGCATACTTAGTTCATACAGAAGATAAACCGATTCAATACAAATTAATTATCGATGATAATCTGCCGGAAAACCTTTTCGGCGACGAGCTTCGCATTAAACAAATTTGTCATTACCTTTTAACCAATGCTTTTAAATATACCCATACAGGAAGCATAACAGTCAATGTTGCATGCAAAAGAAAAAATGATTTTATAATACTTATTATCAAAATAATAGACACCGGCATTGGCATGACAGAAGACAAATTAAACACTGTTTTTACAAATTACGGGCAAGGAAGCGGAGGACTTGGACTTTTTCTTTGCAAACAATTAGTGGAAATAATGAAAGGGACACTTACCGTAAACAGCGTACAAGGCAAAGGCAGCACCTTTACATTGTGTGTGCCCCAAAAATTGCCGTCCAATGAAACAATCGGAATTGAAACAGCGAGAAAACTTGTCGCTTTTAAATATTCGTAGCGGTTAGCCCATTACAACTTCAATCTTATGCGTCTTCTCGTCGCCAAACGCCGGTATTACCGACATCTTAAGCCCTTCGCCTTCCATAGGTTTACCGTCAACTGTTATGGATTTTACTCCCTTTTCCACGCCGGCGCTGTTATTCACCGTTATGTGATAATCAGCGTTTCTAAAATGACGGGTAACGGTAAAACCTTTCATGTCCGAAGGAATGCACGGGTCTATCAAAAGACCGTCAAAGACGGGGCGTATTCCCAGAATGTATTGCGAGATACTCACAAACGTCCACGCCGCAGTTCCGGTAAGCCATGAATTTTTCGCTTCGCCGTGATTAACAGCGTCTTTTCCGGCTACCATTTGAGCGTACACATACGGCTCCATTCTGCGCAAATCGCTGTCGTCCTCGCGGTAGGCGGGGCAAATTTTCGTGTAAGTTTCAAAAGCGCGGGTTCCTCTTCCAAGTCTTGTTTCCGCTATTGTAACCCACGGGTTGTTGTGGCAAAAAATTCCCGCGTTTTCTTTGTATCCGGGCGGATAGGAAGAAACTTCACCTAACTCAAGGTGATAATCTTTATAAGCGGGCTGTAACAGAACAATGCCGTATTTGGAATCAAGATGTTCTTTTACGGAATCAAGCGCTTTTTCCGCTCGTCCGTCTTCAATGCCTATACCAGCCATTACAGCGAAACCGTTTGATTCGATAAATATTTTTCCGTCCTCGCATTCACGGCTTCCGATTTTTTTGCCGTATGCGTCATAAGCGCGAAGAAACCATCTTCCGTCCCAACCGTGAGTATTAACCGCTTCAATCATATCAGCGATTGCTTTTTCGGCTATTTGCGCTTCTTCAGCGCGACCTGTCCTTTTGCAAATCTCTACAAATTCGGGACCTGTAAATACGAAAATTGCCGCTATTAAGACTGATTCGGCGACACCGCTTTCATAGTTGGCGGTTGTCTGAAAAGATTCGCCGGGTGTTTTGGAAAAGCAGTTAAGATTCAAACAGTCGTTCCAGTCGGCGCGTCCGATTAACGGTAAGCCGTGAGGTCCCCTGTGCGTTACAGTGTAATAAAATGAGCGTTTAAGGTGAATAAATAGGGTGTCAGCTAACTCGTCGTTGTTGTCGAAGGACACTCTTTCTTCAAGTATGCTGTAATCGCCCGTTTCTTTAATGTACGCCGCTACTCCGCAAATGAGCCACAGCGGATCATCGTTAAAACCTGAACCGATTTCATTATTGCCTCTTTTTGTGAGCGGCTGATACTGATGATACGCGCTTCCGTCGGGGAATTGTGTAGCGGCAATGTCCAAAATGCGGGCGCGGGCGCGACCGGGAACAAGATGAACAAAACCGAGCAAGTCTTGATTTGAATCACGGAAACCCATGCCGCGCCCTATTCCCGATTCAAAATAGGATGCGCTGCGTGACATGTTAAACGTTACCATACACTGGTACTGATTCCAAATACCCGCCATACGAGCCATTTTTTCATCTTCCGCTTCCACTGTAAAACGCCCAAGGAGACTTTTCCAGTACTCGTTAAGCGAGGCAAGAGCCTTATCCGCCGCTTCGGGTGTTCCGTATTTTTCAAGGAGATCGTTCGCGGGTTTTTTATTTATTACGCCCTGCTTTTCCCATTTTTGATCTTCGGGATTTTCACAGTAACCAAGAACAAAAACAAAATTTTTAGACTCACCGGGCGAAAGCCTCGCCTTTATGTGGTGAGAGCCGATAGGAGCCCAACCGGAAGCGACGGATTTTTTTGACTCTCCCGCAAAAACCGCCTGCGGATGATCAAACCCGTTGTAGAGACCGAGGAATGTCTGCCTGTCCGTGTCAAAGCCCTCAACGGGAACATTTACCGCCCATACGGCGTAATGATTGCGCCGCTCTCGGTATTCGGTCTTGTGGTAAATACGCGAACCGTGAACTTCAACTTCGCCTATGCTGAAATTGCGCTGAAAGTTGGTCATATCATCGTTGGCGTTCCAAAGACAAAATTCGATAAAAGAAAACATATCGATACGTTTATCTACATTTGATTCGTTGGTCAAAGTAATTTTATGGATTTCGCACTTGTCGTGTAACGGCACAAAAGACGTTTGAGAAAAAGCCAATCCGTTGCGAGCCGAGGAGATTTTGGAATAACCCATTCCATGACGGCATTCATAACGGGAAAGATCGGATTTCATCGGCATCCATGAAGGAGTCCATACATCGCCTTCATCCCGCAGATAAAAATAACGTCCGCCTGCGTCTGCGGGTACATTGTTGTAGCGGTAGCGTGTCAGCCGTAACATTCGAGCGTCACGGTAAAAACAATAGCCTCCCGATGTATTGGAAAAAAGCCCGAAAAAATCCTCACAGCCAATATAGTTAATCCACGGGTAAGGCGTATCGGGGCGGGTAATTACATATTCTCTTGCGTTGTCGTCAAAATATCCATATTGCATGATTATCTCCTGTTTTCAGAATACATTATGGGTTGATATAATTCAATAATAATTAAGAATGACGTGTAATTGTATCAATTTGATACAAAATTTACTTGTTTTTTCTTTAATGTGTCATTTTGACCAAAAACAAAATTGAAAATCGATAAATTCGCGTAAAACTATATAAAAAACACCCCATTTTACACTTGGCACGGTTTTTGCTTATTAATTTATATCGACGAGGACGAGCGGAAACCCGCCGAAAGGGGGATGGTTCGTTGAACCATTAAGTCCGCCAATTATCCCGCCGGATATATTATGGAGAAAATTATGAAAACATTAGCCATGTACCGCCCCAACACAATTCAAAACGCCCTGAGCGATTTTGACCGCTATTTCGAGTCATTCTTCGGCGACTCTCTTTTGTCGCCTGCGGCGAGAATGTTCAATCACATTCCCGCGGTAGACATTCAGGAAACCGAGAACAGCTATGTTCTTGATATGGAACTGCCCGGCTACGATGAAAAGAACATCGAAGTTCATGTTGACGGTTCAAGCCTGACGATATCTTCCAAAGAAGAAGATGCCCGTGAGGAGAAAAAGAACAATGACAGCACGGGAACTTACATTCTTCGTGAAAGAAAGATCAATACTTTCACTCGCTCTTTCAAACTGCCGGAAAACGCCGATTCAACAGCGGTAAACGCGTCATTTAAAAACGGTATTCTGAATTTGCAAATTAAAAAACGCGCCGAGACGCAAAAAAGGGCGATTCAGATTAACGCGGCGTAAATTAATTTAAGAAGAAGTTCGCGCAAAGGAAGGAGAAGGGGTTATTGTCCAAAGTGATAACGGACAGTAACCCTTGTTTTTTCTTTGTGTCTTTTTTACCTTTGTGAGATTTTTTTGGGGATTAAAGTCCTAAATCCGTACCAATCAAAACAATTTTAATTCTTCCGGCAGGTTTGCAGAAGCGTGTTGTAACAATTTGCGAACAGATTGTGTCGGGGCTTAGGCAGTCTCCGCATGAACCTGTCTCGGTGCAGGATGTTTCCAAGTTTGGAAAACGCTGAATGTTTAATGGAGCGGCGACATTCCTCGCGCGAACAAGGGCTTCTGTGTATGTTCTGGCTACTTTATTCATGCCTACGGCTATAATTACCTGCTTGGGTCCGAAGATCATCGCGGCGACTCTGTTACCGTTTCCGTCAATGTTTATAAGCTGACCGTCTTCGCTGATTGCGTTTGTACCCGAAAGAAAAGTGTCGCATGTTAAAGCTTTTTTCATTCTTTCAACCCGATCTGCGGGAGAAGACGCCTTATCCCTGTCCAACAAATTATAGCCTTCTTTTTCAAGCCGCTCTTGAACGCCAAGCTCGACCAGAGTTTGTGAACCGCCCCATGATACCAAATGATCTTTGGGTATCATGGAAATAATTTTTTCCACCGCTTCGGTTTTTTCATCGAAATAGAAAGCGTCAAAAGAACGAGATTTAAGCGACTTTACTAATTGCGGTCCGAGTTTTGAATACCTTTGTTCTGATAATGTTCTCATATCGATCTCCTATCTTATAAATCTCCGTATCCGGCTATTGTATCACGCAGAAAATACGCGCTGTCTTTCGGTGTGCGTTCTAATGTTTTAAAATTAACATAAATTACGCCAAAACGTCTAGTGTAACCGAAAGCCCATTCAAAATTATCCAACAGCGACCAAACATAATACCCTTTAAGAGGCACTCCCTGCTTTATTACATCAGCGCAAACGGCAAAATGATCTTTAAGATATTTAATCCTCTCGTAATCATGTATTCTGTTGTCAGCAGTAACAATATCTTCGTAGGCGCAGCCGTTTTCCGTAATATAAATCGGTATCTCTTTTTTGCCGAACGCTCCTTTGGAAATTTCAGCTATCCATAAAAGCTGTCTCCCAAGACCGTTGGGGGTATGAGGCCAGTTCATCGCCGTCACATTCTGCCAGAACGGTTTGTTTGTAAATTTAAACGGGGATTTATCATCGGCGGCGGCGGGAGACTCGGAGTAAAAATTTACGCCAAGAAAATCGATGGGTTGGGCTATCAGTTCCATGTCGCCGTCTTTTACGGGGAGAGTAAAATTTAACTCTTTAAGAATTTCAGGGTATCCCTTGCCGAGACAGGGGAACATAAAAACTTCCGTATTAAACGCTCTGGATAATTCTGCGGCTTTTTTATCTGCGGCGCTGTTTGTAGCCGGACGAGGCGTAAGCGGGTTCCATGTAATCCCTATCGGCGCTTTAAGTCCTGTTTTACGGTACTCTTTTACCGCTATGCCGTGCGCCATGTTCAAATGATGAACAACCGCCGCAGCGTCTTTTTGATCTTTGCGCCCCGGCGCGTGATAGCCCCATAAATATCCCATGTAGGCGATGCAAAGAGGCTCATTAAGCGTTATCCACATATCAACAAGATCGCCTAACTCTTTAAAACAAACTTTTGCGTACTCTGCAAATAAATCGACTATCGCGCGGTTAGTCCAGCCGCCTTCGTTCTCCAATGTTTGAGGCAAATCCCAATGGTAAATAGTTGCGCAAGTGTGAATGTTGCGTTTATGCAATTCTTCGCATAGGTTACGGTAGTATGCTATTCCTTCAGGGTTTACCCTGCCCCGCCCTTCCGGCATTATTCTGGTCCAAGAAATGGAAAAACGGTAACTGCCTAAACCCAATTCCGCCATAAGGTCGATATCTTCCTTATAACGATGATATTGGTCGCAGGCGACATTTCCGTTCTCTCCCGCGTATACCGCTCCCGGTTTGCGGGAAAAAGTATCCCAGATACTTTCCCCTCTGCCGCCTTCATAAGCCGCGCCTTCAACCTGATAGGCGGCAGTCGCTGCTCCCCATAAAAAATCTTTCGGAAAATCGAGTTTTTGCATTATTTTAGCCCCTTAATGTAATAAAATACTAAATTTTAATCCTTGACAATGCCTTTTTATCAATATATTATAAACAAATCAGGATAAATTAATGAAAGAAAACAATAAGTCAAAAAGTGCGATTGCGGGCAGGGCTAATTTTGTAAGCTATGCGAAACGTTCTTGGATGCTTTATCTTATGCTACTGCTTCCAATGTCATTTTTCATAATCTTCAGGTACATTCCAATGGCAAACATTGTAATGGCTTTTAAAGATTACAATATATTTCAGGGAGTATGGTCTGAAGGTTCTCCTTGGGTAGGCTTAAAATGGTTTCATCAGGCTTTTAACAGAGGGGATTTTTGGCTTTCAATGCGGAATACTGTAACACTCAATTTCTTGGACTTGATCGTAGGTTTTCCGGCTCCTATTATTCTCGCCCTTATTTTAAACGAACTGATTTTCAAGAATTTCAAAAAAGTGACTCAGACTATTATTTACCTTCCACACTTCTTGTCATGGATCATTGTATCAAGCATTGCAACAAGGCTTTTAGCCCCGACAAACGGTGTAATTAACATATTCTTTGCGGAAAATTTCGGTATGAAACCCATCGACTTCCTTATGAACAGTAAAAACTGGGTTATGACTTACATAGTTTTCGGAGTATGGAAAGAAATGGGTTGGGGGACAATTATCTACCTTGCGGCAATTACGGGAATCAACCCCGAGTTATATGAAGCGGCAGAAGTTGACGGAGCAGGTCGATGGCGGAAACTTTGGCATATTACTCTGCCGGGAATCAGACCAACAATTGTAGTTTTATTAATAATGAACATTGGTCGTATTTTGGGAAGCGAATTTGATCGCCCCTATACTATGGCAAACCGTGTAGTAAGAGATGTTTCCGACGTTCTTTCTACCCTTGTATATCGCGTAGGTATTTTGTCAAACCAATTTTCGCTAACTGCGGCAATCGGATTATTTCAATCTGTTATTTGCGTAATTTTCCTTGTAGCCGCAAACTCTCTCGCCAAGAAATTCGGCGAACGTGGAATTTGGTAGGGGGATGACATGAATATCAGAACAAAAGAAGCCAGAACAGGCGATTTAATAGTTTTTGCAATCTGTGTGGCTGTAATACTGCTGTGCGTATTACCCATGATTAACCTTCTCGCGCAATCCCTCAGCAGTTCCGACGCGGTTATTAACGGAAGAGTCTCTTTCCTTCCTGTAATAAACAAACATATCGATACAGCAGACGCACAGTTCATTGAACCGGACATTACTTATTCCGATCTTGACAGCGGCGAGGACAATTCATACGGCGAAAATAACGCTTTTAATTATCAAGACTACAGCTATGAATACGAAGAATACAATTATGAATATGACGATAATTATGATTATTCATACGATGATGATACAAGCTATTCATACGGCGATGACTCGCAGACCGAAGAAGAATACAACGAATGGGTCGCCCAAAGAGAAGCCGTAAAAAACAAATTCAAGTACGGAATAACATTAGAATCATACAGATATGTATTTATGGACCCGGCATTTACAAGATCAATGTGGTGGACGGCAATTCTTACGGTTATGTGTACTTTTGTTTCTTTGACAATGACTATACTTTGCGCTTATCCTCTTACTTATGATTGGATAAAAGGCAAGACATTAATAAATACTTTAATAATATTTACAATGTATTTCAGCGCGGGAACAATACCCAACTACATATTGATTAAAGATATGAGGCTTCTTGATAATCCGTTAGTCCTGATTATTCCAAACTGTCTTTCTGTATTTAATATGATAATCCTTCGCAGTTTCTTCTTTAGTATTCCTGACAGCTTGCGCGAATCCGCGGAATTGGACGGCGCAAATCCGTTTACCGTATTGGTGAAAATATACCTTCCGCTGTCTGCGCCTGTTTTAGCGACTCTCGCCCTTTTCTACGCTGTAGGTCGTTGGAACGGATTTTCTGACGCTCTGTTGTATATTAAATCCGCGCCGCAATGGGTTCCAATTCAGTTAAAACTTTGGCAGTTAATTCAGAACATGACATCTATCGATGTAACTACCGTAGAAATGGTTGCGGGCAATGTGCCCAGAGCGTCTGACGCAATTAAGGCGGCGGCGATTATGTTCGCAACAGTTCCCATTCTTATAGTCTATCCCTGGCTCCAACGCTACTTTATCGAAGGCGTTACCATAGGAGCGGTAAAGGGATAAAATTTACGGATTATTGCCTATACTTTGGTGTAGACATAAATCAAATATTTAATTCTGGAGGAGAAAATTTATGAAGAAAATTGTATTAGCTTCGTTTGCTCTGTTAATGGCTTCAACGCTTGTTTTCGCACAGGCAAAAAAACCTGCCGCAGCGGCTGCCGCGCTTCCTGTAACAGGAAAACTTACCGTAGAAGTTTTTGACCGCGGTTCGGACGGCGGAAGAACGCTTGCGCATAATAACGCATGGACAAAATGGATTCAAGAAAAGGTAAAAAAAGATCTTAATATTGATGTTACCTTTGTTCCGATTGGACGTTGGTCGGAAAACACCGACATTGTCAACTTGATGGCATCAGGCAGCGCGCCCGACCTTTGTTATACCTACAACTTGGACATGATAAACGAATTCAGAGACAAAGGCGGTGTTTTTGAATTATCGGGATATATCGATTCATATCTGCCCGATTTAAAGAAATTACTCGGCGCAGACCCGTCATTTCCCGGTAAACAATTAATCTACCGCGATCAGGATCCAAAGACATCAAAAATTTATTCTGTTTGCAGTTATCGTACAGCCATTGCGCAAAGAAACGTATTTATCCGCAAAGATTGGCTTGATAAACTTGGAATGCCCGTTCCCAAAAACATGGGTGAATTTTATCAAGCGTTAAGAGCTTTCCGCGATCGCGATCCGGGTAACGTAGGCAAAAACAGAGTTGTACCTCTCGGCGTAAATCAGGATGCTCGTTGGGGGCTTGCGGATTTTATCAATCATTTTGTTGATCCCAAATTGTCCGACAGAGATCGTTGGGTAAATTCAATTGCGGATCGTTATATTTTGATGCCCGGTTACAGAAGAGGCGTACAGGAAATGAACAAATGGTACAACGAAGGTCTTATTTTTAAAGATTTCCCGTTAATGACAACCGCCGATGATTTTTACAATCAAGTAAAGAGCGGTGTTGTAGGCGCTGTCTGCCAAAACTGGGACTGGATTTACAGAACAGATATGAATATTCTGACAGACCTTCGCAAAAACGTACCGAGTGCTGAATTTATTCCTATTAATGTTACTAGCAATAAAGAAGTTATGGATAAACCGGGACTCAGGATTTTCATACCTCAATTCTCTCCGAATAAAGACTCTGCTCTTAAATATCTTAACTGGCTTGCAAAACCGGAAAATTTCAATTTCTTGCAAGTTGGTCAGGAAGGCGTAAACCACAGAAAGGTAAACGGTATTCCACAAACTATCTCTACTCCCCCGCAACACCCTTGGTTTATGAACTCACCAAACAACATTGATTTAACAATACCAATGAACGGCGTTGAATTGGGAAGCGATGCGCAAAACGCGAGAGTTTTAGGTTTGAGTTACGGCGCTATATCACCCGATGTTATTTCAAACGCTTATGTTACCGCTACAGCGGGCGCCCGCGGTCCGGCTGTCTGGCAGGCGACAACAAAAGTAAATCAATACTCGGGCGATTTGCGCGAGAAAGCCGATGACCTTATCTCTTCGGCAATTACCGCAAAGACTGCTGATTTTAACCGTGTATGGGATAACGGTGTTAGGGATTGGTTAAGGTCTGGAGGACAGGAAGTCTTAAACGAAAGAAACGCCCTGTACCCAAAAAAGTAAAATAAATATTTAAAACACAAAAGCCTGACTAAACGTCAGGCTTTTTTTTCACACAGTAAAAGAAACTATGTTGCTTTTGTGGCGGGCATAAAAAAACCGTCTGAACACTCAAATGTCAGACGGTTTTTTTTACCCTTAAAGTATTATTCTGACTTATAGTCTCCGTTGTGGAAAACCATGCTTGTAATTTCAATAAAAGCAACTTTTGATCCTGAATTGTTCTGGAATAATACAGCCTGAGGCGCTTCTCTGAATGTTATTCTTACACCTCTGTCTTTATGAATCATTCCTGAAAAACCACCTACGTTAAATTCTTTAACGGGGGTATTGGGTCCGGGACCCATTGAAGGACCTCTGATATCACCTTTCATATCGTAAATCATGGTTACGATACAGTTTGAATCGCCTTGCGGAATTTCCTCACCGGTAGCATCATAATATTTGGCTGTAATTGTAAACCTGGTGTACTTAGAAAAATCTGTCGGCAAAGCAGATTTGGGAAGCTCAATTAAAAGATCATCCCATGCTTTTGTAAAAGGCTTTGCATTTTTTACCAATGGCAGTTTTGTAAGATCAACTTTAAAGGGTGCTCCGCCACCACCGCCGCCGCCTGACGCTGTAGCGCCGCCTGTTGTTCCGCTTCCGCATCCGATAAGGGCGACGATAGCAAGAATCGCTAAAACTACTCCTAATTTTTTCATAAGAAACTCCTCCACTATGAATTTAAAATTTACAGGAAATAAAATCCCGTTAAATCAGTTTACCCTTATTGTTCGTAATAAGTCAAGAAAAAAAATTATTATTAAAATCTTAAAAAACTATAAAAAATGCTAAAAAACCCGTTCTAGCACATAAAATACGCTTTTGTCGGTTCCAAAAATGACCCTTTTTCCCGCAATTACGGGGGCGGACAGAATAGAACCTTCGGTTTCCATCTGCCAAAGAAACCTGCCGTCTCTTGCGGAGATACACACCAATTCGGACGGGGTAGAATCATCTCCCATAAGACCGAAGTAAACCCTCCCCGACGCAATGGTTGGGGCGGAACTTACAGGGGCGTTAAATTCTTTTTCCCAGCGTAGTTCGCCCGATTTTGCGTCAAAGGCTCGGGCTGTGTTATCGCCGCCTGTGAAAATAACAAGGTCTTTCCATACAGCAGGAGAACTGAAATCCAAAATATCCAAATTTCGTAAAAAATATTCCCATACATCGCCGGAACTTTTACTGTGAAATTTACCGTCATAATATCGACGCCATACTACTTCCCCTGTATGGCGGTTAAACGCATGGTAACCCAAGTATGTTGTATCCATAGCGACATTTGCCGTTCCCATATACAGCAAGTCTCCATTGACGGCGGTAAATGAATACCAGATAGCGTCCATTTCATGGTAATCCATATACCAAAGGAACTCTCTTTTTTTAATGTTAAAAGGTCCGACCAATTCCACTGTAGGACCTGTGCCCATGTACATTATGTCGTCCGCTACAAGGAACGAATAATTGTACCAACCGGGATTTCTAATCCTGAATTTTTCCTCACCCTGCGGAGACAGGAAATAAACAGCGTCGGCGTCTCCGACAAAAATTACATAATCCCCGTATCTTTGCACCTGCGAATTAATCTGGCTCTCCGCCTGAAAAGTCCAAATAACCTGCCCCGTCTTGCACGACAAAGCGTAGAGTTTTCCGTCCTTGCTGCCGAAATAAATATTGTCTTTATCCGAAGACGGAATTGAGTTGATTTCCGCCCCGCTTTTGAAAACCCATCTCATGTAACCGCTCTCCACGTCCAAGGCGTAAAAATTACCGTCATCAGAGCCGAAATAAATTGTGTCTCCCATAACGATGGGCGGATTCAGCGAGCGGATTTTTTCATCGCCCGATTGAAGATTTATTTTCCAGCGGATGCCCAAGGGCGGAGTGATGCGGGAATTGCTTACTCCTCTTCCGCCGTCGCCTCTAAACTGTATCCAATCATTGGATTGAGAACAAGAGCCAAGTATAAAAAGAGCAAATATAATTATATATGTATTAATTTTTAGGTTTTTCATAAATAAGCTAACCCTCTTAAACTTATGATGCGGATAAACAAGCGGTGTATGCCTTTACGGCGGGTTGCGGTTAGAATTTCACGGTACTCTTTTTTTAGTTGTTGGAAGCGGGATTCCATTTCGGCGAGGTCTTCAAATTGCCGCCAACGGAGTTCGGAGTAAATTTCGGCGAAGGGTTTGAAGCAGGACTCTTCTTTGCCGCGGAATAGTTGGGAGTACTCGGCGGCGGTTTTTGACGCGGGCTTAATCGGCTGTCCGTCGGCGGCAAGGCGGGCAAGAAGAAGCAGGTACAGCGAACGTGTTCTGCCGCGAATGTCGTAATGGGTACGGTTTGAATTAACATACAGAATTAATTCCCGTCCGTAACGGAGAGCGTATGCGCAGATTAGCGCAAGGATTGCCATGTTAATAAGCGCCTTGCCTACTGCCCGCCACGGGAATTTTTTTACATTGGAAAAAGTTTGCTGTTCGTCAAACAGGGGGATAACTACGTCCCAGTTGTTAAAATCCATCATGCCCTGCGGAGCAATAGAAAAAGAAGTGGATTCAAAATCCAGCCAGCCGTAATCGGGAATAAAAAACTGCGTCCATGAATGGGCGTGAAGATTTGTTACCATGAATAATTGCTCAAAGGGAAATTTCTGCAAAATGGGAATTTTTCTTTGCAAGGACGCAAGTCCGCGAAGATGCGCGTCTGTTTGCAATTCCTCGGCGGCAAGATAGCCCGTAACAACGCGGGAAGGAATACCCGCTAACCTGCCAAGCAGGGCGAGAGTGTGGGAAAACTCAACGCAGTCCCCTTCCTTTGAATCTGTAATAAAATACTTTAACGCTTCAATGGTACTATCATCATCGGGATCAATATTGTACTGATACTTTGAAAAACTTGTTAATATAGCGATGATATTTTCCAGTTGTTCGTTTCTTTCCTTATCCGCTCCGTTTTGGAATATAAATGTTAAATACTCATTGTCTTTAATAATTTCATTTCTGCTGCGTTTCCAGTTTAACTGCGCTTCGTGCAAATACTCTTCAAAAATTTTTTTATCGTCATCCTCAAGCGTTACTTCAAGGTATCCGGCAAGTACGGATTTTTCAAAAGCGGTAAGCGGACGGGATTTTTCATGAACAAGCATAAGCGGATCGCCTATGTGCGTATTTGACACCACCTGATGAATGTAACGAAGAGGACCGGTATCTTCGCTTAGGATTACGGGATCGATAACAATGGGACGGTACGGTAAATATTTTTGATGCAAAGTAGAAAGCGAAAAAACTTCCTGCCTTTCCCTCTCAATGTCTTGCTCCTCATCATTGCTGAACCATGTAACAAAAAAACGCTGGTTTGCCAGCTCGTTTAATGGCTCGTCTTTACTGACAATAAAACCTTTAACAGGATCAAGCCGTCCGTTGAATCCGCTCCCCATGTACACAGGCTCTTTTTCAGAGGCGACAACCATAACCATGTACTGGCGTCTTTGTTCCGAACCTTCTCCTCCCCTGCCCGGCCAATCGTGTTCCGACTTTCCTCGCAGCTCGCCGCTTCCTTTTTCTCTTCCAGAACGGGTTTTTCTGCCGCCTCTCCTTGGTATACCGTTATTTGATTCGCCTATTTTTTGCGGAATTTTTTCCGTGAGTAAATTCGCAATAACGGTATTGCGGACGAAATCTTTGGGCAGGACAATTAATACAACAACCAATACCGCTCCCGCTATAAGGGCAAAAACAAATCCCTCTTTCCAAACTTTGAAGCGGCTGTTCGGATAAAGGCACAAATAAATTATCATGCTGTGAATAAGAAAAACAACCGCCGTCCAGACAAGTATGAACTGCGTCAAAGCAATACTCTGCCCCGCAATATCTTCTCCCGAGCGGGAAAGTGATAGGAGACGCAAACATACCCATGCCAAAAAAAACGGCTCAAGAACGGTGATTTTTGCCATCCCTGCAAATAAAGGTTTGCGATTAAACAGCAAAAAAGTAAACGTAAAACTTATAATTCCCGCCGCAAACGGCGCAAGCGCGCTAAGATTAAATCCTCCCGCTGTTACTGAAAATAAAAATAAAAACGAAAAAGAAAGTATTGCTCTTGTACGGCGTTTAATGCTTTTTTCGGAAAGGAATGCAAGCACAGCCATTATCGGGATAATTAAAAACCATTGAATGATACCGATACGATCAAAAGTAACCGTTATTCCCGGATGAACCAATATTAACGTAATTACGCTAAAATAGGAAAATAATCTAAGTAAAAATAAAATGATTAAAGATTTTTTCATATCTTTATCTCCGCGTAAAACATCTCTTTTTTTTCTGTTTGTATATTTAACGGTTTTACTTTTTGTTTCATAAACCAACTGGAAGGCAGGTAACATCCTTTTGAAACAAAATCCTGAACGCTAAGAAATTCAACTTCCTCTTTTTGTTTTTTTGAATTTTTCGATTGAACCAAAAAAATAGACACGGGTTTTGGATTACAGGAAGCGATAAAAGCGGACAGCATAACATCGCAGGCGGTTGAAAAGATATATACATCTCCCGTTCCCGACTTGCTAGCTTGTTCATTTTGCGGCGGCGCAAATGAAAGACAGGCAAGCTCTTCAAAAAAAGCGTCAAGATCGTCCATATCCTCTATTTCCCATTCTTTGTTTGCGCTGTGAACATCAAATATAAAAGAAGAATTTTGCTCTAACAGACTGCGGAGAAAATACGAAAGCCGAGCTTTGGCTCGATCCAAAAGCCACAATGCGTGAAGGTTATCGTTCTCATAACCGTAATTGCGAAAATGAACTTCTATGCGGCTTACCCTTTCCTGATTATCCGTAGAGATTCGTGTAATAAGAGCGTCTATTTTTTCAGAACTTTTCCAGTTAATATCACGCAAACGATCCCCGGGCGTGTATTCCCTCTGGTAATAACGCTCGACATCGGCGGAAGGTTTGTTGCGCTGATCTTCCGCACCCGACTGCGCATTGATAACAACTTTTTTCCCAAAGCATGGAGCACATCTTACATTCACGGTGGAATGTCTTGTCTGTCCGCAGGGAAAAGAAAAAAAACCGAAAATGTCACGCAGCTTGCAAAAACCGTCTCCTTTAAAAATACCCGACATGGGAAAATCAAGCGGTATCTGCGCGCCGGTCTCTCCTCTCGGGATTGCCGTCTCTACCGACAAAGGACAGCCTTTTTTTTCCCCCGTAGAACCGCCGGGGAAAAATCGTCCCTTGATATAAAAATGCAGACGGAAAAAAAGCGGGATACCGGTATCAAGCCCCGTAACAAGAGAGCGCTGACGGTCGTCGTCTATTGCGTTGGCAGTCATCGGAACAGGCAGTTTCCAGCCGGGCTCCATCGTTTTTAATTTGCGCGATTTCCACGCGCCGATACTGCCGAGAACAAGAAGAAAAAGCAAAGCAAAGGACGCAAGTACAATTTCATAAGGATTGCGGTTAAGAAGAGAGCGAATTAATCCTGCCAGAGCGGCGGCAAGAACAGCGCCGCTGACCGGCGTAAACGGACGGATAAGCGCCAAGCCCACGTTAGCCCCTTTTCGGCTCGACAGGGACTGTATTCAGGATGTTTTCCAACGGCGCTTCCGGCGGTATGGAAGGATCACGGGTAATTATCCTGTGAGCCATTGAATGTATAAAAATTTCTTTTATTATATCGACGGGAACATAGTCCATACCGCGGCAGAGAGCGAGAGAACGAGCCAACCGCGAGATGCGGACGCCTGCCCTCGGACTTGCGGGCGTTTCAATGTCGGGGTGAACTCTGGTTTGACGAACGCAATTTACAAGGTAGGAAGTAACATCAGGGTGCATCTGCACCGTGTCCACCATTTTTTTCCAACGGATTAAATCGGCGCTGTCTATGACGCTTGTAAATTTATCCCATGCGTCAATTTTACCGTGCCTGTTTATAATTTCCGTTTCGTCCTCCTCGCTTGGATAGCCAAGGGAGAGACGAAGCATAAAACGATCAAGCTGAGGCGTGGGCAGGGGAAACAAATGAACGCCTTTTAAGTTCATTGTGGCGATGATAAAGAAAGGATCGGTTAACTGGTACAACTTGCCTTCAATCGTTACGCTCTGTTCTTCCATAACCTGAAAAAAACTTCCCTGCGTTTTCGGCGTAAGCAAGTTGATTTCATCGCATAACACAAAATGCGCGAACACAGGTCCCTTGTTAAAAATCATCTCTCCCGAATGACCGATAAATCGGTTAAACCCAAGAATATCTTGAGGAAGAAGATCGACAGTACATTGGATACGGCTGAACCCTTCCATTTTGACGGCGGTATTTTTCGCGCCTGTTTTGGCTACGGCGGTTTTAGCCGCTAAATCCTCCGGCCGCCACTTGATAGACTGCGCCAACGCCCGCGCCAGAGATGTTTTTCCCACTCCGTGCGAGTCCGCCAAAATGACATGACCGCCCGCTATTTGAGCGGCAATAATGTACTCCAATTTTTTGGCATCAACAGAAATTAACTGCTTGATGTGATTTATCAACAATTCGATTGATTTATTTACTTTTGAGTCCATGGCTAATGATAGCGTATATTGAAGGAAGTGAAAAGGTGCATGAGATTATTTTTTCATTTACAATACCGCTTGACACTCCCTCGCTTTTCCGCTATTATATTAATCAACATATCTTACCGGGGTGGTTGCCTGTTTTGGTTTTAACCAAAATAAATGCCTGAGATTAAACCCGTTGAACCTGATCCGGATAATGCCGGCGTAGGGAACAATTAACAAAAGGCTTGCAACACCTTGTTGCGAAATTTTGTTTTCCGAAATTCAAGGGTATATTTTAAATCCGGTTTGTGTGAAAAATTTTAGGAGTGTATTATGAAAAAAGACAGAATCGGAAAAATCTTTCATGCGGTATTTTGCGCGCTACTCGTAACTTTGCTGTCAGCGGGATTTGCGGGCTGTAAAGAAAAAAGCTCCGAACTTGTAATCTGGACTTATGACTCTTTTAACTCGGAGTGGGGACCCGGTCCTAAAGTTTCAAAAGTTTTTGAAGAAAAAACAGGAATAAAAATAACATGGGAAAGCCACGGCGATGCCGGGGAAATTTTTTCAAGACTGCTGCAAGAAGGAAGTAACTCAAATGCGGACATAATACTCGGCGTCGATCAAAATATTGCCCCGCGTATTATGAATTCGGGACTTCTTGAAGCGTATCATCCCAAAGGAGCCGAAAATATTTTCAAATTGCTTATTCTTGACAACAGTTTCCACTTGATTCCGTTTGATTACAGTTACTTTGCCATTGTCTACGATTCGCAAACTATTAATCCCCCTCAATCTCTTGAAGACTTAACGTCTCCGCAATTCAAACAAAAACTGATTTTAATTGATCCTCGCACATCATCGCCGGGACTCGGCTTTTTTACATGGACAAAAGAAGTTTACGGCGAAGACTGGCAGGATTACTGGCGTCGGCTTCAACCTTCAATCCTTACAATTGCCGACGGATGGAGTTCCGCTTATGGGCTTTTTACAAAAGGAGAAGCGCCGATGGTTCTTTCGTACACAACAAGCCCGGGATACCATCTTGAGTATGAAAACACCGAACGTTACAAAGCCGCCATTTTTACAGACGGTCATGTAATACAAATTGAAGCCGCAGGACTTTTGAAAGCTGCAAAAAACAAAAAAAACGCAAAAACTTTCCTTGATTTTATGATAAGTCCCGATTTTCAAAACATCATTCCTTTAACAAACTGGATGTATCCGGTAGTTGATATTCCGCTGCCTGATTCTTTCAGAGCCAACCCTAAGAGCGGCAAGTCTCTCTTGCCCACGCCCGTAACAGAAGAAGATCTTAACGAATGGGCGATATTGATGACGAGCATTGGAAAAAAATAAATGACCAAGAAAAAAGCCGCCTGTCTTCTGGCTCTTCCGCCGATACTGGCGGCGGTTTTTTCTTTTGTTCTTCCCTATACCGCAAGTTTTATTCCGGCTATCAACGGACTTGCGGGCGGAAAAATAACCGTATTACAAAACAGCGCTCTTCTTCACATAACTCTGTTTACTTTCAAGCAGGCTTTTTTCAGCGTGCTTGTTTCTTTGGTCCTTGGACTCCCCGGCGCATGGTTCATCGGGAACAGCCGTTCTCGTTTTACGCCGTTTCTAAAAACATTGACGGCGATTCCTTTCGCTATGCCGTCAATCTTGGTGGTGTTGGGCTTCGTGCTTTTTTTCGGAAACTCGGGGTGGATAAACCGTCTCTATGGAACTTTGCCTTTCTCAGGTGAAGAACCGATAAGGATACTCTACAAACCGCTTGCCGTTATTCTGGCTCACGGATTTTTTAACTTCCCGCTTGTAGTACGCCTTGCGGGAGACGGAATCGCGAGAGCAAGGCGAGCTTACGCTCCCGCGGCGGCAAGTCTTGGGGCTTCTCCTCTTAAAATCATTCTTACTGTAATTATACCGCTTACCATTCCCGCTATTCTGTCCGCAAGTTTTTTAGTATTTATGTATTGTTTTACAAGTTTCGCCGTTGTGTTGGTGTTGGGCGGCGGTCCTAGTACTACAACTCTTGCGGTAGAGATATACCGACACGCTCGTATTTTTTTGAATTACGGCAACGCAGGGTTTCTTGCGCTAATAGAAACTCTAATTGCTGTCTGCGTTTTTTTAACTTATGTTTTTGTCGGAAAAAAATCGATGTCTATACAAACAAATGTTATTGAGTACGCAGAAGAAGGGAAAAAATCTACCGCCTCACGAATTATTATGATTGCGTACTTTTGTTTAATGGCTTTTATTGTTCTTGGTCCCCTTCTGTCCATTCCGCTGGAATCTTTTTCACACAGACCTTCCCGTTCGGCGGTACAAGTTTTTAGCGTCAGATGGTGGAGCGATCTCGGCGGCACATGCCTTCCGGCGCTTTGCCGTTCTCTAATACTGGCGTTCTTTGCCGCTACAACCGCCTGCGTACTTGCGTTCTTTGCCGCAGGCGCTGTAAAACTCCTTGAAACAAACAACAAAGCGGCTTCCTTTCCCGCAAATCTTATCCGTTTTTTTGCCACCGCTCCCATAATTTCGTCCGGTATTGTTTTGGGATTGGGTTGGATCATTCTCTATGGAAGAAATTTTTCCCGCTCTCCTGTCGCACTTATAATACTTCACGGCGTCAGCGCAATGCCCTTTGCTTTTAATTTTATCTCCGAAGGTTTTCGATCCCTTCCCGCCAACACGCTGAATGCGGCGACGATCTTAGGCGCGGATCCTCTGCGAGGGCTTTTAACAACCGCCCTGCCCCTTTCCCTTCCCCGTGTGCGTTCGGCATGGGGTTTCGCAGCGGCGCTAAGCCTTGGAGAACTTAACGCAGTTATGATGCTTGGCATGGAAGGTTGGGAAACTCTGCCCCTGTACATTTACCGCGCCGTGTCCGCTTACCGTTACGGGACGGCTTGCGCCGCCGGAACTCTGCTGATACTTTGCTGCGCCGCCTGTTTTCTACTTTCGGAAACAGGGAGGAAAAAATATGCTTGAAGTAAAATCGTTAAAAAAAACTTACGGAGACTTTTCGTTATCGCTTGATTTGTCTGTCGGCGAGGGAGAAACGCTTGCGTTGGTCGGTCCTTCAGGATGCGGAAAGACAACGGCGCTTAATCTTATCGCCGGTCTTGCCGAGCCGGAAGCGGGAAACATAGTCATTAACGGAGAAGACATTACGAGTCTGCCCGCATGGAAGCGAAATATTTCCGTAGTTTTTCAGGACTTGGCGCTCTTCCCTCACCTTGATGTCGGCGGAAATATCGCATACGGACTTTTTATCAAAGGTGTTCCGAAAAAAGAGCGGCGTCTTGCTGTAGAACAGACGCTGGAAATTGTCCGCCTTCAGGGATATGCGGCAAGGCGCATTGACACTCTTTCAGGCGGAGAACGTCAGCGTGTAGCCATTGCCCGCGCTCTTGCGTCCAGTCCCCGATTGCTTTTGCTGGACGAACCTTTTTCCAGTTTGGACGCCCCTTTGCGAAAAAACCTCCGTCAGGATTTTCTTGAGATTCGCTCCCATTCAAAAGCGCCGTGCGTCTTTATTACCCACGACCGGGAAGAAGCCCTAATGTTGGGCGATAAAGTATCGCTTATGAAAGATGGACGCATAGTTGAAACCGCCGCAAAAGGCGAAATACTCTCCGCGCCGAAGACGGAATTTGCCAGAGAGTTTTTCGGCAAGGACTAATAAGGAAATATTTCTCACAAAGGACACAAAGAAGTGATTCGGAACAAATTTTATCTGTATCTTTTTTTTTGTATTTTTGTTATTATATAATATGAAGATCACAGGAAAAATTATCGGTCTTTTTTTTCTTCTTGCTATTGTTTCCCCGCTTTGGGCGGAGGACGAGAGCGAAGATGAAAAAAACACGATCAGCGAAGAAACTCAATCTGTTCAGGACGAACCTTCTTTAAGCAAAGGTCCTTATATTGATGATGATTCGTACTTTGACGATGATTCGTTGTTTTTCAACGCTCCTCCGCTTGTCTTTGAAGTCCCTGTCTTTGAGACTCGCTCTTTTAATAATGTTTTCCCCAATTTATCGCCGAGACAAAAATCAACCGTAAGAAGCAACATAGGAATAAGAAATTCCTTTGAAAGAAATGAAGCCCCTACGTTAAATCCAAATCCTGATTCGGGAGTTGATCTGTACAGTCAAGTTATGGCAAAAAAACCTTCCCATATTATCGAAGCTCTTATACTGGTACCGTACGGTAAAAGAGAGCTTGACTTATTGGATATTTACAACGCGTTAAGAAGAATCAAAAATATTCAAGACTTTACGCTTAAGGTCAGAGAAAAAGAATATAAAATTTTTCAGGATACAACCCGTCTTGAAAGCGCGCAAAAAAGAAAACCCATTCCCGATCCTCCTCAGGCGGACACTCTCCCGCTCTCAGAAACAATGTATTTGCGCTTTGTAGACTTGTCTATGGGAGACCTTTATCTTAGGGGCGACATATCCGTAAGCCTGTATGGTCTTACTTACAGTTTGACCAATTTCAGAGACGTTTCTTATTCTATTTTTAAAGTTATGAGCGCGGAAAGATTTACGGCAATAATTTACCTTGAACCCGTAAAAGAAGGAATACTTATTTACAGTATGTCGGGACTTTACATACCAAGTTTTGTATCCAACAGAATAAACCTTACGGCAAGCATGAATTACCGAATAACCGTATTGATAAATTGGATTACCGACGGTTTAAGAAAAGAAGAAAATACTATAAAAGGCAATCATTTCTACCAAATACAAAAAGATGACTAATTCAATAACTTGAAAATTATTGTTTTCTCGTATAACATACATATATGGAAGTTCTGACACTTTTACTGCGTATGGTCGGCGGACTGTGCATGTTCCTGTTCGGCATGAAAATGATGAGCGATGGACTGCAAAAAAGCGCCGGCGAACGCATGCGGAAAACGTTGAATTTTATGACGGGCAATCGCTTTATGGGCGTGCTCACAGGTTTTGCCGTTACCGCCATTATTCAGTCTTCATCGGCTTTTACCGTAATCGTTATATCTTTTGTAAATGCGGGACTTTTAACTCTTACTCAATTTATCGGAGTACTATTCGGAACAAATATCGGAACAACCGTAACAGGATGGATAATCTCCCTTGTCGGGTTTAAGATCAGCATTGATACTTTGTCTTTGCCTGCAATAGGCGTTGGTTTTATTTTAAGCATAATAAAATGGAAATACAAACATATCGGCGATTTACTGATAGGGTTCGGTTTCTTGTTCCTTGGACTTTATTTCCTTTCCAACGGAATTGCCAACACAAATACTCTTTTCGATTTCAGCGCCATAGGAGCCATTAGAGACAACAAAGTTACCGCAGTCTTAATCGGCTTGGGCGTCGGACTTATAATGACCATAATTATTAATTCGTCTTCAGCGGCGGTTACATTGATAATGACGCTCGCCTTTCAGGATGTTGTAACTTATGAAATGGCGGCGGGAATGGTGCTTGGTTCCAACGTAGGCACTACTATTAACGCTGTTCTTGCGGGAATTGCAGGGAATACAGAATCAAAACGCGCGGCTCTTGCCCACGTTCTGTTTAATGTTCTGGGACTTATCTGGGCACTTCCGCTGTTGTTCCAGCTGTTAAGATTCGTCGATTTTATTTTCCCCGGGGATCCGCTTGCCGAAGGTCCCGGCAATTCTTCAATACCTGTTCATCTGGCAGGGCTTCATACTTTATTCAATGTAATAAATACGATTATCTTTTTGCCATTCGTAAGGCAGTACGCAAAATTGATCTCTGCCATTATTCCGGAAAAGAAACAGGAAGAAAAAAACGACCATTACAAATTTGCGTATCTTTCCGCCGGCAACACCGATTCGCCCGAACTTAACATTCTTCGCGCGGAAAAAGAAATCAGCGACATGGCGGGGATTGTCTCTTTTATGTATTCCCGTTTTTGCACAGTGTTGCGGAATATGCACGAAAAAGAAGACGACAACTACAAAGAGGATGCTGTCGAATTATGCGCGGAGCTTTTAAAGAAAGAAGAATACATTGATGAAATGCGAGAGATTTTAAGCGGTTTTTTAATTGAATGTTCCCGCTTCAAACTCAATCCAAAAACCGAAACCCGCATTTCGTACTTAATGCAAGTCATAGTAGCCCTTGAATCAATGAGCGATGAATGTTACAGTATCAGCCGTTTGCTGGAAAAAAGCGTCGGCAAAAACAATACTTTTAAAGCCAAGGAAATAGACCAACTTATTCCATACGTCGGAAAAGTTGAAGAATTTTTAAGCCTGCTTGAAAACCAACTTGAACAAAGCCCATCGCCAGAACAAAAACTTCGCGCCGCAGAGTTGGAAAACCAAATCGACAAAGAGCGCAAGAAACTGCAAAGGCTCGGACGCAAACGAATAGAAGCCGGCGGCAATGTAAAAACGGAATTACTTTTTATCGACTTGGTTCGCCGCATAGAGCGGCTCGGCGATTACTGTTTCGAGATTTCAGAAGCGAACTCGCTCAAGAAATGGATTAACAATATTATCAACAGATAATAAATTACATTCCAAAATCTCTTATCAGTTCTCTGGGTTTGCTTCCGTTTGCGGGACCTACTACTCCGTGATGTTCCATTTCATCGACAAGCCTTGCGGCGCGGTTAAAGCCGATTTTCAGTCTGCGCTGAATAAAACTGGCGCTCGCCTTGCCCTGCTGGTGAACTATCTCCAGAGCTTTTTCGTACAACGGATCATCGCCGTCGGAGAACAGGGAAGCGCCTGCGTCTTCATCTTCGTCTTCAAAGAAAATTTCGTCGTCTATGTAATCGGGTTCGCCGAATGATTTTACATACTCAACAACCGACTCTACTTCTTCTTCGGAAATAAAAGCGCCCTGCATACGGATTGGGAATGGATCGACAACTCCAGAATAAAGCATATCGCCCTTGCCTAAAAGTTTTTCCGCTCCCACCATGTCGATTATAATGCGGCTGTCCGTTTTACTGGCGACCATGAATGCGATACGGCTCGGAATATTCGCCTTGATAAGTCCCGTAATAACGTCAATCGAAGGGCGTTGAGTCGCAAGCACAAGATGAATACCGACAGCTCGGCTCATTGCGGCAAGCCTTGCAACAGTGGACTCAAGTTCCTTTCCTGTAGTTGTCATTAAATCGGCGTATTCATCTATTACCACAACGATATAGGGCATATGCTCCTGCGCTACATTTTTTTCTTTAATGCGTTTATTGTAACTGCGGATGTCGCGCACTCCCATCGAGTCAAGGCAGGCATAGCGCCTCTCCATTTCATAGATGCAGTATTGTAAAGCCTGAAACGCTTTCTTGGAATCGGTAATTACCGGCGTCAATAAATGCGGGATGTCGTTGTATAACTTTAATTCGACAATTTTCGGATCGATAAGCATAAGCCTGCACTCCGCCGGATGAAGCTGATACAGTATCGAAAGTATGATAGCGTTTACACAGACTGATTTTCCCGAACCTGTAGCGCCGGCGATTAAAAGGTGCGGCATTTGAACAAGGTCAACTGTCTGCGCTTCCCCTGTTATATCCTTCCCCATGACGACAGGGATTTCCATTTTTTTCTCTTCCCGCTGAAGCTCGTTCTCGATAATTTCCTTAAAAGAGACAATGTTGCGCTTAGCGTTTGGAACTTCGATACCTACGGCGTGCTTTCCCGGAATTGGGGCTACAATACGCACGGACGAAGCGGCAAGACGCAGGGCAATATTGTCCTGCAAGCCGACAATTTTTGAAAGTTTAACGCCGGGAGCGGGAAGAATCTCAAACATTGTAATTACGGGTCCTTTTCTTATACCTGTAACTTCCGCTTGAATATTAAATTCGTTAAGGGTTTCTTTTAAGGCGATAGCGGCGTCTCTTGTAGCCTGATCGATTACCCAATATTCGCCGTCGGGGTATTCGTTAAGAATATCTACGGGGATCATGTATTTTTTATTGCGAAGATTATTAAACTGTTTGCTTTTATTGCGCATCTGTTCAGCATGAGCGGCTGCGGCGGCTTCCGCCTCTTCCAATGCGCGAGTTACGGCATCGACATCATCGTTATCGTCGCTGTCATCACTATCATCGTCTTCATTGTCTTCTTCGGTTTCTGTTTCTGTTTCTGTGTCTGTATCCGTGTCCATTCCGATGTCAACATCATCAAACTCTTCTGTTTCCGCGACTTCCGTTTGAGAGGTTGTTTGGGTTTCCTGCGTATCTTCATAGGTAACTGTTACAGACAAATCTTTCGTATAAGAACCAACGTCTGTATCTTCAATTTCCACGCCTTCAAGCGGAGGCGGAAGCAAAATCTTTCTGCGCATTATTCTGGTATCTTTAAAGAAAAGGATATTTCTTACCACCTGTAAAAGCAGAACTTCAACTACGGTAACGGTGATAATAAAGAGGCTGAAACCTGTTTTTCCCAATGAATACAAAAACGCCGACTGCGTGGAACGGACATCAAAATCACGGATAAAAACAAAGCCGATAGAAAGAGTCATAAAGGGAATGATAAAACCGTTTAATAGGAAAATTCTGTCGGGTCGCCATTTTTTGTCGGACAAAACAACGGCGGCGTAGAAAAAATACGCCGGTATAAGCATAGAAAGAATCCCAAAGGAGCGGATAAAAAACCTGCCCGGGACAAGGGGAAAGAACTGAAGCCCAAACATGGCTGAAACAAGCGAAAACCCCAACCAAAGCCCGCAAAATCCCAAAAAAACCGCCGTTAAAACGGCAATTGTACGGAATTTAAAGTACCCGTCTGTAGAAAATTTTTCCTTAAAATCAGAGAAAACCTGCAAAATGTATACCTCTATTTCATTTTCGGTCGATTTTTCGGGTTAGTTTACAGGGGTATTATTGAAGAAAAACGGGGAAATTCTGCCACAAATCACACAGACAGCAAAACAGCGAATTTATACCCTATTTCCCGACACAGAAGTTACTGAACATTTTTTCCAAGAGATCAGATGTAGAGAATTCTCCTGTGATTTCGCCCAGAGAGTTGACTGCGTCTTTTATCAGAGGGGCGATTAAATCCAATGGTTCATTGTTGTTTGACAGAGTGAGAGCTTCTTCGAGAGAGGCGCAAGCGGCGTCTACAAGAGCTTTCTGCCTTGCAGTGCCAAGCGAGGCGGAAGACGGTTCGCTTTGTAAATTTTTTATCCCTGACGCAGAGGTAATCGCCGCGTAAAGCTCGGACAACCCTTCGCCTGTTTTAGCGCTTACACAGATTGGTCCGCCGATTCGCAGAGATTGCGGCGGCATAGCAATGTCGCATTTGTTCCATACAAAAATACATTTGCCGTTTTTCGATGTAAAATTTTTATCTTCTTCCGTTAAACCTTTTGTGCCGTCAATCAAATACAGGACAATATCGCTTTCATCTAAAAGTTTGCGGCTTCGCTCTACGCCGATTTTTTCGACAGTATCGCCTGTTTCACGTAATCCCGCCGTGTCAATTAATCGGATTGGTATTCCTTCAATGCTGACCCACGCCTCTATCCAGTCTCGTGTTGTGCCGGGGATTTCCGTTACAATGGAGCGATCTTCTTTTAACATGGCATTAAAAAGACTGGACTTTCCTGAATTGGGACAACCCACAATTACAAGCGTAATTCCTTCCTGATACACCCGTTCAATCTGCCAAGAAGCGGACAGTTTTTTAAGCCTCTCTAACGCTTCAAGCGCAGTATCTTTTTTGGGGAGACTGCCTTCCGCTTCTTCTGTGTCTGCGCTTATTTCATCTTCCGAGTAGTCAAGATAAATTTCTGCGGCGGCAAGAACGTCTGCAAGTATTTTTTTAATACCGTCAATTTCTTCGTACAGAGAGCCGGACAAACGAGAAACCGCATGGCGGCGGCTTGTCTCCGTTTTTGCGGAAACAAGTTCCATAACGGATTCCGCTTTTGTAAGATCGAGTTTGCCGTTCATAAAAGCTCGGAATGTAAATTCGCCGGGCAATGCGTCTCGAAAACCGACAGTCTTTAACGCCGCCATTACGGATTTTCCCGCAGCCGCGCCGCCGTGACAGCAGATGTCAAGGCTGTCCTCGCCTGTGTAACTTTTTGGAGATCGAAAAACAGAAACAAGCACGTCGTCTATTTTTTCTTTTCTATTTGAAACAATCCAACCGTGAATAACCGTGTTTCCCTGCGCCGACGCAAGCGGCGATGAAAAAATTGACGACGCCGATTCTATAGAACCTTTTCCCGAACAGCGAATTAATGTCAGAGCGCTGTTGCCGGGAGCGGTCGCAAAAGCGGCAATTGGGGATTCATCGCCGTAAGTTGCTTTATTATCGCTATTTGTCATTGTTTCCTGTCGAATCATTTTCGTTTAAGCCCGCAAGATGTAATTTGACAAAAACCCACGGAGCGGCTACAAAAACCCACAAACTCATTACCACATAACACAAAAATCCGTAAATCAATATATATTGACTATTGGAAATTTGGAGCATAATTTGATCAACCCTGTATATAACAATCGCAAGAACAACTGTTCCAAGAAAAAACCGAGCTAACATAATAAGCCATTTTTTTATTCCTTTCATTTTCCAAATATCAGAATTTGTAAAACCGACATAACGTCTGTTCAAATAGCACCCGATGCTTAATCCAAGCAGAATTCCGCCGGGGATAACATACTCAACGCTTGGATGATATAATATCATAAGAAACGAAACTACTGCGGCTGTAATCATGTACGCCCTTACACTGCCCTTTGACAAAAGCACACTAATCTTTTTTCCGAGAAATAAATCAAGACAAAAAATAACTATAACAATTATCCATGTAAGATCGATATCTATTGGGATACTTTCCCTAAAATTCCTGTATAATTGTACAGTCCAAATACAAATAATGACTGTTATGCCAATTTGCAATCCCGCTTTTTCATTAATGCACCAGTAAATAAAAAAAGGAATCAGCAAGAATAAATAAATCAAATTCATTTTAAAACCCCTCAAAGAAAGTATTACGAAGCTTGTTAACCGAACTGTTCTGACTGTTAGTAAGAGTTACAGCCGCGTTTGATTTTGCAATCATATTTCTTATAATAGACTGCATTATATTTTTTTCAATAGTTATAAGAATAAAAAACATATAATTTTCGGAAATTCCCTCTTCTTTTTCAGATTTTATTTTTATCCAATAATAATCTTTTTTTTCAGCATCTGAATATTCTGTTTTATACGCATTATGTATCATTGTTTCATAAAATGCGCCGTACTCATCATCAGGATACAGAGACGCTGTAAGATACATTCTTTTTTCTATTCTTTCAGCCGCTAACATAGGAAAATCATGCTCTACGGTATAGTATTCTACCCATTTATTTAACGCGGCAATATTATCCCCTTGATTAGATACTATAAAAACATATTTATTATTATAATCTTCCAGTTTCTCTACAGCATTTATTCCGCTGCCCAAAAAAGAACGCAGCCATGCGGGCATTTGATTTACTGTTCCATCTTTTGCTTCAATAATATTACCAATCTCTATAAATGTAGATTTCTCGTCTTGGCTTATACCGGAATCGGGAACAGGGAAATAATTAGGAGCGGTTTGAGCGGCGCATGAAAAAAAAATAAATATTATTGATAAACATACGACCGTAGGATACTTTTTTTTCATTTTAAATTATCTATTTGCAATAATTACCTGCTGCTCTTTGCTTATTACAGGTTTAAAAGCCGCTGTTAATATATCTATTGGCGGCATATAATATAATGCAAATTCATCCCATAATATATTATAATGCGAAGAATCATTTGCTTTTACTTGCTCAGCTGAAACTTCCAGTTCATCGCCTGTTTTCTTTGATCCGGCAAGCGAAGAATCGTCCGCAAATCCAAGTATAATATTAAATTCATTTTTTATTTTTGCCTCAAGCGTAATCGGTTTTACCGCCAATTCTACAGGCGTTGGATTTCCGGTAATATTTATCTGCGCCGATAACACTCCCGATTTAATTGAAAATTTTACACCCGCAGTCAAGAAAGATAAATCCTTTCCTGTTGTTTGAATGTCTTCAGGGAATTCGTTTGATTCTATTGGTATACTAACAGTTTGCGAAACTTTTCTTTGATGAGAAGTTAATGTTAAAACAAGATTTTTTTCTTCTATTGATAAAATCATCAATACATCGCCGGAAGAACCAAACTGTACGGAAAATATAACGCCGTTGCTTAATGGTTTAAATCGAAACAAGGTCTGCCATATTTCCGTATCTTTGTTTAAAATTGATGTTTTCGGCAGTTTAAGAATATTATTGTAACCTGTAACAAGTCCGTATGATCCGTCCAAACCCACCCATTTCGGTTTGTTCTTTGAACCTGTTTTTAACGCCCGATCAACGGAAGGATTTTTTGAATCATTTAAATTGCCTTCCATTACGTACCAATGTTTTAGTTGATCAATATTAGCGGAAACAAGATGTATATTATCTACATTAGAAGAAACAAGCAAAGAAATTTCCTTTTTATAGCCTGATAATCCTTCGCTTTTTTCAGCGGGAAAAACTTCCGCGCACAAAGAGAAAAAGCCGTTCTGCTCCGGCGTTTTCCAAAACAAAGAACCCGCTCCATCGGAAAATTTTCCTTCGCTGATTTTATTCTTGCCGTCGTACCAAACAACATACGGGTTTAAATGACTGTCAAAATCCAAATTCGCTTCCAACATTACAACCGATTCTTTCGGCACAAGATGAGGGGTATCGACAGCGCCCGGTAAATAAACATTAATCCCTTCATAAGAAAAAGCGGTTCTTCCCATGTAATAAATATTTTTTTCTGTCCTTTGCAGCGCATCTTTTTTGCCCATAACCTGCAAAACAAGAGTATATTTACCCACGGCTAAATTTCCCGGTATCGTAAAAGACGGCAATTCGTTATCAAGGCTTTTTACGGAAATAAACAATTCTTTTTCTGATTGTTTTTCTTCTTTTTGTTTGGTTTCTTCGCCAAGAGTATAAATAACTTTTCTGCCCGCAACATCCCCGGAAGCGGTTTTAAGATAAACCATAAGGGAGGAAACATCAGGATCATCGGAAACAGGTTCTTCAAAAGAGAAATTTATATTATCGCTTGATTTTACATAGGAACAATCTTCCAACGGAACGCCGTCTATCTGTGTGTTTATTTTATAAGCGCCCGCCGAAGACAGGATATTATCCATAGCTTCACAGCCGCATAGAAAAGCGCCCGGAAGTACGGAAAAAACGAGCAAATTGATGAAAAATTTAACAAATTTTTGGATACACATACCCAATGTAAATATATCATTAAAAACGGAAAAAATCAACTATAATAAATTTTCGATTTTATGATAAAATACTGATATGCGGGCAAAGGCTGTTATTCATATTGATCGTTTTAAGGGCAATTTAAACGCCGTAAGAACGAGAATCGGGAAAAAAAGACATATTTGCGTCCCCGTAAAAGCCGATGCCTACGGTCATGGGGCGGTTCAAATCGCCAAAGCCGCCCTTTCGGCGGGAGCCTCCTGTTTCGGCGTAGCGGCGGTATCGGAAGGACAGGAACTCAGAAGGGCGGGGATAAAAACACCCATTTTGTTGTTTTCTCAGCCTCACCCCGATGAAATCAAGGAAATCATTCAGGCGGAACTTACCCCTTTTATTTCCGACGCTGATTTTGCTTCCGTCTTAAACGAGTACGCTAAAAAAGCAAAAACGAAAATTCCCGTCCATATTAAAATCGATACAGGCATGGGAAGAATAGGCTGTAATATAAAAGAAGCGAAGGAACTTGCCCTGCATATTAATAAATCATCTTGCTTAAAATTGACGGGAACAGCCACTCATTTGGCTGTCTCCGACTCGACAAACATACAAGACATCGAATACACAAAAAAACAAATATCCGGTTTTAAGAGGGCTGTTAACGCTATTCGCGCGGCAGGGGTTAATCCGGGAATAGTGCATGCGGCGAATTCGGGCGCTGTATTTTTACATCCAAGCGCATGGTTCGACATGGTAAGACCGGGCATCCTTCTTTACGGTTACAAAAATATTCAAGAATTTGAAGCCCCCCTCGATCAATTAAAAAAATTGTCCAAATTTAAAGCGATTACTGTTGCGCCAGTAATGGAATTGCAAAGTTCCGTCGTTTTAATAAAAAAAATAAAAAAAGGCGAAACTGTCTCCTACGGCAGAACATGGACAGCGGAAAAAGAAACATTAATCGGCGTTATTTCGGCAGGTTACGCCGACGGGCTTCCCCGCCTCGCAAGCAACAGATGGCAGGTTCTTATCGGCAAAGATTTCTATCCGCTGATTGGGCGTATAAGCATGGATCAATGCTGTGTAAACCTCGGCAAAAAAACAAATGTCAACCGATGGGACGAGGCTGTCATTTTCGGCAGTCCCGATCATGACGCTTCAGCGTTGGCAAAAGTTACCGGCACTATTCCCTATGAAATTACCTGTAATGTGAGCAAACGAGTGCCAAGGGTTTATAAGCAATAACGGATTATTGCTTATAACTTGAAAAATCGGTATTATTGTATTGGAGGCAATTAATGAATCAATATATTGATGAAAACGAAGAAGAAGACGATGACAACGAAAATCAAGGAAAAGACAAGACTCCGGTTTTAGATCCTCTTGCGGGAAGGATGTTAAAAACACGGACTATTTTGCTTTCCGGTGAAATAAATAAAGAACTGGCGGAAAAAGCCATTCGCCAGCTTTTACTGTTGGAAGATATGAACGACGACCCGATAAGGATTTTTATAGATTCCCCCGGCGGAGACGCCGACGCGGGCTACGCCATTTTTGACATGATCCGTTTTGTAAAACCGCAAGTTTGGACAATCGGCATGGGGCTTGTCGCAAGCGCGGCAGCGATTATTCAGCTTGCTTCTCCGAAAGAAAGACGAGTGGGATTGCCGAACAGCCATTATCTTATTCATCAGCCGCTCTCAGGGATTCGAGGCGTGGCGACAGACATTGAGATCCACGCCAAAGAACTTGAAAAACTGCGGGAGAAAATAAACCGTTTAATAGCGGATGAAACAGGCAACTCCGCAAATCAGGTTGAAAAAGACACGGATAGAGATTATTGGATGAACGCAACGGAAGCTGTAAGCTACGGGTTAATCAGCAAAATAATAACAAACAGGTCTGAACTTTAATTAAGCATTCTCGTAAGTCTTGTACAGGAAGCGCCTTATTTTCTGTTGGGCGTTTTTCTCAAACGGCTCTTTCCGTATACAAAAATCGCTGACCTTTTTATAAACAGGCATGGTACGGTTTGCTTCGTCAATTTCTTTCCTTATTAAATTAAAAACAAAGTTGTCGTCGTTTTCCTTACCGGGATAATCTTCTTTTATAGTTTCATAATTGGGAACTATTACAGCGTAAATAATCTCGCCGCCAGAAGTTTTTCTGCCGACGATAAGTATCTCGGAAATTAAACGAAAGCCGGCAAATTGCGCTTCAACTTCTTCGGGATAGACATTCTTTCCGCCCGACCCGACAATAAGATTTTTCTTTCGTCCCCTTATATAAATAAATCCGTCTTCATCTATACAGCCAAGGTCGCCTGTTAAAAGCCAACCGTCTTCCGTAATAATTTCTTTTGTCGCTTCATCGTTTTCAAAATACCCCAACATTATAGAAGGCGACTTGCAAGAAATCTCGCCGATGCCGTCCGGTCCCGGATCAACAATCCTTACTTCCGTATAACTTACAGGAAGCCCCACGGATTCATTGCGTTTATGGTGCGGGGTATTCACGCTGATCAACGGAGAGTTTTCGCTCATGCCGTAACCATGAACAATGTTAAAACCGAACGAGTCAAAAAAATCCGCTGTTTTTATACTTAACGCTCCGCCGCCCGCAACCATTATCTGAATTGAGTCAAGGTTCGCTTTTTTTCGGATAAACTTAAAAACTTTCCGTCCCCAATCAGGATTGCCCTTTCTTGCTTTTGCCAAAGCAACTTTTCGCAGAGCGTTCAAAGGAGCGCGGACAATCGGAGAAATCTTTTTATAACCGGCTTCTATCCCCGCCATAACTTTATCGTAAAGCAATGGAACTGCGATAAGGTATGTAACTCCTCCGTCTTTTATATCGTCTATAACAACTTTGCCGACTATTTTTTCGGCGATTACCGTCGGGATACCTACCGCAAACGGCGTAATAAAAGAACATGTAGTAGGGTATGTATGATGAAGGGGCAGAACATCCATAAAAACATCTTTACTGCCGGGACGTAAAATACGAACCGCAGCGCTTGCGTTGGCGATAATATTTTTGTGTGAAAGAGTAACGCCCTTGGCAAAACCCGTAGTGCCGGAAGTAAACACAATTGAACAAGGATCATTAGCCGATATGCTGTCAATCGAAGGCAGAGATTGTTGATCTGCGTTAATGCCGAATAAATCATATTCTGTTTTGTGTCCTGCCGGAACGTCTTCGGCTTCAGGGCTGATACAAACAGAGACTGACAATGAAATGCCGTTAGACGGCAAAAGGTTAGCAAATGTTTTTTTTCTCCCCGAGTAAAAGAAAGCTTTTGCCCTTGTTATTTTTATAATGTTAATACATTCTTCTTCCGTGCAAAGAAAATCAACGGGAACTATGCAAATGCCCGCAATAACAGTCCCCATCCAGACCGACATCCATTCGGGGCGGTTTTCCGACCAAAGCACAACACGGTCGCCTTTGGAAAAACCTGCGGACAGCAAACCCCTCGCTATTCTTTTGCATTCTTCGCCGAAGCGGGAATATGTCCAACGGGTAAATTCTCTCTGCTTGCCGGAACGATACCGTATAAAATCGATATTGGCGTATTGCCGAGATTGATTATCCAACATTTGAGCGAAATTGTCGTAAGGAACATCAGGGATATTTGAAATGTAGTCTTCAAATTTCAACATAAATACCTCGTTGTATTAAAATCATTATAAAGTACATTTAGTATTTTGTCAAAATTTTTTGCAACTTATTAATAAAAATTGTGTCGTATTTGTTATTTTACTTTCAATAATAAATATCGTTTTTTTCCTGCTCTTATTATTAATTCGCCTTCATCATTTAATTTATCTGTTCCAATAACAGCGGCGGGATCGTTTATTGCCGAAAATTCGCCGTCGCTGTCTGAAACAAACGCCCCGCCCTGCTGAACAAGGCGGCGTCCTTCGCTCTTGGTCGGAACAAGCCCCGTATCGCTGAAAAGGTCTACAACATTGTAGCCTGCTTCCAGTTTCGAGCGGGCGATTTCCGAGTGCGGCATTGCCGTTTTGTCTCCGCCCGACAAACTCCCGAAAGCCGCCTTTGCGCCCGACAGAGCTTTATCGGCTTCGTCCTTACCGTGAATGAGAGCCGTTATTTCCCACGCAAGACGTTCCTTTGCGTCATTCGGATTTTTTCCCGATTCGCACATGGCGTTGCATTCGTCAACAGGCAGGAATGTGAACATGAGTAAAAAGCGGAGAATATCTTGATCCTGCACATTGCGCCAGTACTGGAAAAATTCATAGGGCGTAGTAATCGCAGGGTCAAGAAAGAGAGCGCCTTTTTCGGTCTTGCCCATTTTCTTGCCGTCAGCCGTTGTAACAAGCGGGAATGTCAGCCCGAAAACTTCAACGCCTTCAATACGGCGGACAAGTTCTACGCCTGCGACAATATTCCCCCATTGATCATCGCCGCCGATCTGCAAACGGCATTTGTGGCGGCGGTACAATTCAAGAAAATCAAAACTTTGCAAAAGCTGATAATTAAATTCTATAAAAGAAAGCCCCGTTTCCATTCTCATTTTGTAGGCTTCAAAACTAAGCATACGGTTTACAGAAAAATGCTTGCCGATATCCCGCAAAAAGTCGATATAATTCAAATTGGCAAGCCAGTCCTTATTGTTAGCCGTAAATGCGGTCTTGCCGTCAAAACCGACAAAACGATCAAGTTGGACGCGGATAGATTCGGTGTTTTTATCCAACTGATCATAATCTAGCATTTTACGAATTTCGCTTTTTCCCGAAGGGTCTCCAATCCTTGCAGTCCCTCCGCCGAGAAGGGCGATTCCATGATGCCCCGCATCCCTAAGATGACGGAACGCAAAATAGGGAACCATGTGACCTATATGCAGACTCCCCCCCGTAGGGTCGGTTCCTTCGTAAAAAGTGACGGGACCGCTGTCCATTAATTTTGAGAGTCCTTCAATGTCGGTACATTGCTGTACAAAGCCCCTGGTTTTCAGGGTTTCCAATGCTGAATTCATAAGGTTTATTGTACAGATTTTAAAGGAGTCTGTCATCTATTCCGATAATTATAAAAATGACTTTAATTGAATTGGTAAAAAATGTCGTTACCTCATGGCAGGTAATTGTAGTAACTCTGGCGATTCTCATATACTTTCTTATAGTCACTCAGGCGGCTAAAGCTTATCGACGTCCAAGCGCCATGAAAAACTTAAAGCCGAAAAATTTATTTAAAAAGAAAGAAAAACCGGCGGAAGCGGCGGCGGCAGGTCCTGAAGTATCAGAATCGGACACAAATCATGTTGATGATTTAGGCATAGAAGAAGCCTGACAAATTTCTTGAAATTTCAAAATTTTTTCCATTTTAGTCAAGCAAAATGACACCTTCAACCTATATATAGGCGGAGGTAAAAATGATTGAAAAAAACAACCAAGAAATTAACGAACTTCAAAGCGAGGACGACCCTTTAAGCGAAGCGGTTAAAAACCTGTTCGGGCTATCATATCTGTTCCCGTACCAAAGACTGGTAATAACAAACATACTGGAGGCGGCTGCGGCGGACGATTCTTCCGACAGAGAATCCTGCGGCAGGCAGATAGTTATTCTGCCTACAGGGGCGGGAAAATCCCTCTGTTTCCAACTGCCCGCAATGCTTATAGAGGGGATTACTTTAGTTATCTACCCCATTTTATCGCTTATGGCGGATCAGCAAAGACGGCTAACCGAGCGGGGTTTTTCCCCTGTAATAATCAGGGGGGGACAAAGTAAGGAAGAGCGGGACGAAATTTGGCAAAAACTGGAAAGCGGGCAAAGCAGGTTTATAATCGCTAACCCCGAAGTATTGCTGACGGCGCAGGTAAAAGAAAGACTAAAAAAAATAAAAATTGTTCACGCTGTAATTGACGAAGCGCACTGTGTCAGCGAATGGGGAGAAAGCTTCCGTCCCAGTTACTTGGAAATAGGCTCCATCATAAATTCTCTTAATCCGCCGCTTGTTACCGCTTTTACCGCCACCGCTAGCGCACCCGTACTTGAAAAAATTAAAGCGTACATTTTCGGCGAAACGTCTGTTAATCAAATTGCAGGCAACCCCGACAGACCAAATATTTATTATTCCGCAAAAGGCTGCATCAACCGCGACTTGGCGGTTCGGGATTTATTGGTTAAAAACAGCCGCCCCGCAATCGTATTCTGCTCTTCTCGCCCGGGAACGGAAAAATTGGCTCACTATCTTCGGGGTGAGATTAAAGAAATGGGTTATGATTGGCACAATGAAATCCGTTTTTATCACGCGGGATTAAGCAGGGAAGAAAAAGCCGAGACGGAAAAATGGCTGTTAAAAAACACGCAAGCGGTGCTATGCAGTACTTGCGCCTTCGGCATGGGCGTTGATAAAGCCGACGTACGCACCGTGATACACAGGGACTGCGCCCCGTCCGTTGAAGCGTATTTACAGGAATCAGGCAGAGCCGGACGAGACGGAGAACAATCAAAAGCCATTCTTTTGTGGGGACCGGAAGATGAAATCGCTCTTGCAAGAGCAAAAAATGAGGCGGATCGTAAAAGACTGCTAGCGTTGTTCAGTTACGCAAAAGATACCGAACACTGCAGAAGGCACTCACTCCTTGCCATGCTCAATTACGACTCAGGCGGCGAAGTGCCTGAAAAACTATGCTGTGATGTTTGCGAAAAAGAAGCGGACGGCAATTTGCGGGAAGAATTATCAATATTGAATTTTTTTTGTAAGAACAAAAGACGCTTTACAAAGAGCGAAGCCGCCGAAGTTTTGTCGCAGAGCGAAACAATACGCTGGGCAAAAGAAGAAGCCTCCCAAGTTATCGGCTATTTATTTAAAACCGGAAACTTAAAGAAGCTTCGCTTTCCATGGAAAAACAAACTAACAGTAAAATAAAAACTCACCGCTCAATGGCAGTTTACGACATCTACCCACTCAATGGCGGTTTACGACGTTCCGCCGAAGGCGGAATGTTAAGCTTTTGCGCTATGGCGCAAAAGCCGTAAACCGCTACGATAAGCGACGTTTTAATGTCGCTTATCGCGTATGTATCTGCCGTTTTAATGGCAGATACATACCTACTCTTTGATACCGCCCATCGTAATACCGGAAATTATAAATCTGGACATAAATGAATAGAATAATAAAATCGGTATAAGAGAAACGGCTATTCCAAGATAAATAGCTCCGTACTCCGCGCGATAAATATTACCGCGCAAGTTTTGTACAAGCATCGGCAATGTAGATTTTTTATCGCTGGAAAGAAGTACGAACGGCGTAATAAAGTTATTCCATGAACCTACGAATGTAAAGATCGACTGAGCGGCAAGAGCGGGAAGCATAATAGGAAGAATAATAATATTGAATATCCTGTACTCGCCCGCGCCGTCAATTCGCGCCGCGTCAATAAGCTCAACACTCAGAACTGACGTCATATACTGTCTGAGGAACAAAACCGTTCCCGCTGCGGCTATTCCCGGAATAATAAGCGGTATATAACTGTCACGGAGTTTTAACACAGACATGAACTGATAAAAGCCAATAATTGAAAGCGTACTGGGAAGCATAATTATAATCAGAATAACAGTCCACAGAACCATTCTTCCTTTAAACTTGTAGACATGCAAACCGTAAGCTGTCATCGCTGAAAAGTAAATGCTTAATACCGTAGTACAAATGGAAATAAACGCGCTGTTTCCGAATCCTTGCCAAATCTGAAAACCGCGTCCTGTAAGCGATCCCCAGTTATATGCGATATTCGGCGATTTAACAAGTCTTGCGATAGTATCGCCCTTATTTACCCTTTGTCCGTCATTGGCGTAAATAACCGTATTATTATCAAAAATATAAGTCGCGATTATATGATCTTCATCATCAAAAATGCTAATACGGGGTTGCAGACTTTCTGTAAAACTCTTAACTACAGTTTTTTCAATAGCTCCGGTTTTTTTATTAGTCACTTCTTTTAATGTTCTACCAATATCCAAGTCCAAATATCTTACTGTACCGCTTTGATGTTCAGGATCATCGGATTCCCAGTTGGCTAGCATGGTGCTGGCAGATGAAACAAACGCGTCTTTACCGGGAACAATAACAAACCCTGAATTGATCTGCTCCGTAGAACGGGTAGCGTTAAGCAACAATAAATAAATGGGAACTACAGCAAGAAGTCCAAGAATAAGCATAATTGCGTGTACAATATATTTAAAAATTACTTGTGAATCAGATTTTCCCATACTCAGCCTCCTTTCTTTTTCTTTAAATCACTACGATCCTGCAGGAAGAAGAATATTAAAAGAGCCAGGAGTATAGTAATAATAAATATACCTATGGAAATGGCGGCTCCATACGCATAGTCGTTAGCGCCTCTGCCAAAGGACACATTATACTGATACACAGTTGTCGTCCGAATCTTGAAATTGGGAGAACCAAGCATATCTGTAAGCAGGAATGGAATATCAAACATCTGCATACCGCCGATCATTGAAGTAACCAGAATGTAAAGCATTATCGGACGGAGCAACGGCAATGTTATATACCATGTTGTTTGGCGGCTGTTAGCGCCGTCAATGGACGCTGATTCATACAGCGATATGGGAATAGTAGTTATACCTGCCATAAGTATGATCATTGTATAACCGTACCACATCCACCACTGAATAAACGCAACCAGTCCTCGGGAGAAAGCGACATTGCGGAAAAAATCAATAGCCTGTCTTACAGTTTCTCCGGTAACCGGATCAACCTTTGTCGCCTGAATACCCAATGAATATAAAAACTGATTCGCCGGAGCGGTAACATGCGCGTTGTAACCAAAAATACTGCGGAATAGCAAAGCTACCGATACCGCTGTCAGTAGGTTAGGCATATAAATAACCGCCCTGAATAAACTCTTGCCAACAAGATTAAGTTGAATGTCGGAAAGCCAAATGGAAAGAATAAGGGCAAGACCTAATTGCGGAATAAAGTTAAACATCCATATAATCATGGTATTTCCCAAAGCGCCCCAGAAATATTCGTCTTGAACCAGATCTATAAAATTGGTAAAGCCGACAAAATTAAATTCTCCGCTTAAACCTTGCAGATCGGTAAAACTTAAAACGAAAGTATACAATGTAGGCCACAAGTTAAATGTGCAAAATACAATTATAAACGGCGCAACAAATAAATAACCCCAACGATTTGTTCTGGCTTCATGACCAATACTTCTTTTAAATAGCGGTTTACTTATGGATATTTTGGTACTCTGCGTTTCACTCACTTTTGTACGCATTTGTCCTCCTAAAAAAAAAGGCGCGGATCAAATAAGTCCGCGCCCTTGTTGAGGGTTTATCTTAAACTACCTCAAATTATCTTTTTCTTGAAAACTGAGATTCAGCCTGTTTCTTGAAATCAGCTAATGCCTGAGCTTTTGTTTTTTCTCCGTTTACAAAAGCGGCAGTCGCTTCATTCCAGAGTCCTTCAATGGCTTCATCGGTTCCCTGAAGAAGTCTACCATTAACATTTTTTGCCATTTCAGCAAATTCGGCATAATGGTTCTGTCCGCCGAGGTACGGTTCGCTATAGGTATCTTTAATTTTATTGATAACATTGATGTTGCTTACAAGGTCACCGGTATTTTTCGCCCAAGCTTCAAGGAAACCATCGTCTGTGGTTACATAGCGGATAAATTCTTTAGCTCCGTTAATGTTCCGTGTTCCTTTATATGCGCCTACCCAAGTGCCGCCCCAACGATATGAAGAGGGACCCTGTACAATCGCCCAGTCGCCTGATGTACTGGGAGCATTGGTTTTGAGTACATAGTGGAGACCCCATGTCGGGAGGAAGTACGAGAAGACTTCTACCGCGTTTCCGGCTTCGTCTTTAAGCTCGCCTCTCATACCTGCAAACCAACCTTCTGACCACTGACCAACGCGACCTTCCATTCCGTTATCGTGCAATGTTTTACATATATCCATGTACTGTTCCATTGCGGGATCGATTACGATTTTCTTTTTAACAATCCAAGGATCTTTGCGGGCAGAAAGGAAAGAGTTAAATAAATCGTTTAAAGAAGAAACAACAACGCATGCGCCATTGGATTGTTCTTTGAGCAATTTTGCGGTCTCAAGGAATTTGTTGAAATCTGTAAAATAGGTTTGTACAACTTTGGGATCGTCTGTACCAAGATATTTCTTCGCAAGACTGCGGCGATAGAACAGAGCGCCGGGGGCAGCCTGCCATGACATACCGTATACTTTACCATTGAAGGAACCAACTTCTACCGGGTAGGTAAGAAGTTTACTCTTGTTGGCTTCGTAAACATCGGTAATGTCCAAAAGTTTACCGGATTCGATATACTTACGAACAAACGCCGATTCCAAGGCAATAATATCGGGAACACCCTGACCTGTCTGTAAAACAGGGTCTATTTTCGCTTGGAACTGATCCGAGGGAGTTTGTGAATATTCAACCTGTACATTAGGATGAGTTGTTCTGAAACCCCAAGTCGGATTTTCAACCATGTTTTTCAATTCATCGGTGAATGACCAAATTACCAGGTTACCGGAATTAGCATCACCCAATGCTTCGGGATCAATTACATCAGCCTCAGCCTTCTTTTGACAGCCGCTTACGCTAAACAGCAATGCGACCACACCTAAAATAATAAGTGCTTTTTTCATCTTTATTTCCTCCAAAATTCTTTTCCCAAATTTTTATTGGGGTTAATTATTAAAGACAATCGTACCATAATAGTAAAAAACAGTCAACTATAAATTGAGCTATTTATAAAAAAATAAGTTTTTTCCAAAATACTTAATAAATTCATAAAAAAAATGAATAATATTGATAATATTGTCTAATTTATCGTAATTTTAGCCAAAACAGGAATTATAGCGCCCTTTTCCACAGAAACCGCCACGGGCGCAGAATTTGCGGCTGTTATATGGTAAGAACCTGAAATAAGCCTGTATTCGCCGTCCGAATTTACCGTTTCAAACGCCGAAGACGGCAGGACAAACTCGATTTTTTTGGTTTTTCCGGCAGGTATAAAAACACGGCGGAAATCTTTAAGCGATAAAAGCGGTTCGTCCTCGCTTCGACCTTCTTTGGAGATATAAATTTGCACTACTTCGTCGGCGTCCCTTTTGCCTGTGTTGGTTACGGCAACCGCCGCTTTTACAAAGCCGCCTGCGGAAAGCGAGGACGATGACAGCGTAATTGAATCGAAGCGGAAAGTTGTGTAGGAAAGTCCGAAGCCGAAGGGGTACAACGGCTTTTCCGTCATATATCGATATGTGCGTCCCTTCATGGAATAATCGGCGTAGGGCGGAAGCTGGCTTGTGGAAGCCGGAAAAGTGATAGGCAGTTTTCCCGACGGAACTGTATCGCCGAAAATAATATCCGCTACCGCCTTGCCGCCCGACTCGCCTGAATACCACGCAAAAATAACAGCGTCCGCTATATCTTCGGGGAAGGCGATTGGGCTTCCGCCCGTTAAAACGAGAATAATTTTTTTACCGGCTTCACGAACTTTTCGCAGATAATTCAACTGCCATGACGGAAGTTCTATCGTGTCACGGTCGCCGTTGGAGTCCGAAGCGATTGCGTCGCCCTCCTCTCCTTCGATAGCGCCGTCCAATCCCATTACGGCGATAATAAAATCGGTAGCGTTCGCTTCTCCGTAAGCGGCGAGTGTTTTGCTGTTTTCGCTGTACATAAGACAGCCCTGACGGTACTCCAAATTGATACCGAATTTATCTTTTACTTTGTCGCCCAATCCTTCCAGTATTGTAATAAAGCGCGGGCTGACTCCGTAATAATTGCCGAAAAGAGCGTGAGCGTTAGCCGAAGAGGGACCGACAACCGTAATATTTTTCGGATTTGAATTGAGCGGTAAAAGATCGTTGTCGTTTTTTAGAAGAACGATTGATTTCTCCGCCGCTTTAAGGGCGAGTTTTTTATGTTTTTCGCAGTTAATTACTTTGCGCCCGAGTTTTCCGTATTTACCCGAGCCCGGCGGATCAAACATTCCTAATTTAAAACGGGTTCGCAGTAACCGCTCAAGAGCCGTATTAATCGCTTCCTCGCTGACAAGTCCTTTTTTGCGGGCGACTGTCAGCATGGGATAAGTACATCCGCAGTTTAAATCACAGCCGGCGTTAAGCGCAAGAGCCGCCGATTCTTCGGGCGCGTTTGTTATTTTGTGATATTCATGAAAATCACGGATAGCCCAGCAGTCTGAAACAACATGACCTTTAAATTTCCATCGCCCGCGAAGAATATCTTTAAGCAGGAAGTTGCTCGCGCAGCACGCTTCGTTTAAGGTGCGGTTGTACGCTCCCATCACGGATTCAACGCCGCCGTCTACAAGCGCCTTGAACGCGGGCAGATAAGTTTCCCATAAGTCTTTCTTGCTTACAATGGCGTTAAAAGTGTGGCGTTCTTTTTCGGGACCGGAATGAACGGCGAAATGTTTCGCGCAGGCGGCAAGCTTCAAGTTTTCGGTATCCTTTCCCTGCAAGCCCCGTACCATCGCAAGACCTATTCTGCTTGTAAGGCAGGGGTCTTCGCCGTAAGTTTCCTGCCCCCGTCCCCAGCGAGGATCACGGAAGATATTGATATTCGGCGTCCAGAAAGTAAGCCCCCAATACTGACCTCGGTTGCCCTGCTTAACCGCCTCGTTATGTTTCGCTCTCGCTTCATCGGAAATAGCGGTTGCTATCTGCTCGACAAGTTCGTCATCAAAAGTCGCCGCCATAGCGATAGCCTGCGGAAAAACAGTGGCGATACCCGCCCTTGCCACGCCGTGCAGACACTCGTTCCACCAGTTATATTCGGGTATCCCAAGTCGTTCTATAGCGGGGCTTTTGTAAAGCAGTTGGGAAACTTTTTCTTCCAATGTCATTTGGGAAATTAATTCTTTAATTTTGGTTTCATGGCTCATGGGATACTCCTTTAAATATTATATAATATTTTACGGTATTATTCTATAATAAGAGCGGAGTATTTATGACGGATGAATTAAATTTAAAATACCCTATAGTCCTTGTGCATGGAATTATCGCTCATGACAGACCGAGTCTTATTAAATATTGGGGCGAAATCCCTGAAACATTACGCGAAGCGGGAGCAAAGTTGTTTTTCGGAGGCACTGACGCTTGGGGCGATATTAAATCAAACGCAAAAATATTAAAAACCACAATAGATAAAATATTGGACGAAACAAAGAGCGAAAAAGTAAACATAATAGCGCACTCTAAAGGCGGACTTGATTCCCGCTATTTCATTTATAAACACAATTACGGAGACAGAGTAGCCAGTTTAACTACAATATCGACCCCTCATCACGGAGCGGAATTATCCGATCTTATTTACAAGCAAAGATTTATTCATTCGCCTATTGCGAAAAAAGCGCTAAAAATATTCGGAAAATTATACGGTGATAAAAATCCATCTTTATTCAAATTAAATTACCAATTAACAACCAAATATATGGAGATATTCAACGGCGAAATATTACCCGACGACAGAGTATACTATCAAGTTATTTATTCCGTAATGAAAACCGCTTTTGATGATTTGTTATTTTTTTACACCTACCGTTATATAAAAAAAGTAACCGGTGACAACGATGGCTTTGTAAGCGAGTCCTCCGCAAAATGGGGAGACAATGTTACAAAAATAGAAGGCGGTATATCCCACGCCGAGATACTCGATTACAAAATGAGAAAATTATCAGGGGTAAATATTCTTGATATATATAAAAATATTGTAAAGGGGTTATGCGAAAAAGGGTTTTAGGGTTGTTGAAAAATGATTGAAAATGTTCATTTAATTAAAAAAATGATGATATAATTTAAAATAGGAGCTAAATGGTATAAATAATGATAAAAGCGTTAATATTTGATTGTTATGGAACAATAATTTCAACTG
>Ga0268262_10000543_pt1 | contig 49566 bp, 39 predicted proteins | sample TergutNc150P3_FD_190354 | JGI IMG/M metagenome (GOLD analysis project Ga0268262, IMG submission 190354) | Nasutitermes corniger P3 segment gut microbial community from laboratory colony in Florida, USA - Nc150 P3 (SPAdes) (version 2) | ecosystem: Host-associated > Arthropoda: Insects >... | reverse complement strand
CATAACTTCCCAAACCCTGCCAAAAGCCGCCTCGGAGCTTATGAGGGATTTTTTGAGCTGCGAAGAAATTTCGCGCAAGGCATCTGCGGCTTCGCTGTTTTTATATGGAAAACCGCTTTCCACAAACAACGCCAGAGTATCTATTGTTTTTGCCAAATCTTCGCTGTATTTTGCCTTGCGTGTTTCAAAATAGCGAGTGGCACCGAGTGCTTTTTGCCTTGCCCCTTTGAGTTTTTCTATTTCCGCTTTGAGCGAATCTATTTGCCCAAGCAATTCTTTCTCTTGATTTTCCAAAGCCGCGGTTTTTTGCCTTGCATTTGCAACAAAATCTGTGTGCCGCTTTGCCTCTGCCTGCGTTAAATTCTTTTCCCTTTCCGTTTCTGCATTCACAGTTTTTATATTACGGCGAATTTCTGCAATGCTGTTATCTTGCGCAAACAGCATTGTGTTTGCGAGGGCAAGGGTTAGGAAAAGGACGTAGCGCATTGGGGTAATATACAAAATCAAATGGCAGGGTGAGTAAAAATGGATTTTTTCTGTGATTTTCCAAAAAAATGCACAAAAATGTCAACACTTGTTGACATTTTTCACTTTTTAGGATTTTTTTTCCGTTTTTTTACGTCTAATAGGTAACCAAAAGAATGGAGGATTCAATATGAGCAATTGTCTGAACCAGAATTCACAGAATTTGCAGGATTACCAGAATAAAGCCGGAGATGGATTTACATATAGGATAATTGGCTGTGCTATGAAAGTTCATAATACACTTGGAAATGGTTTTCAAGAAGTGATATATCAGAGATGTCTCGCCATTGAGCTTGGCAAGGCGGGTCTGGAGTTTGAAAGAGAAAGGGAACAGACCATATATTATGAGAATATTGTAGTCGGAACACGCAGGGCAGATTTTGTAGTGGAGAACAAAGTAATAGTGGAACTAAAAGCACTGACAAATTTGGAGGATGTTCATTTGTCGCAAGCAAAGAATTATTTAGAAGCATATAATTTCCCAATAGGTCTTTTAATCAACTTCGGAAGTAAAAATTTGGAATACAAATTTATTTTCAACAAGAAATTACAAAATAAAGCCAAGAAATGAGGTTCATTCTGAAAATTCCTAAAATTCTGAGAATTCTGGTTCAGACAGAGGTGAACAAGAATCGCCAGACTATGGAACTAGCAGAAGCCGTAGAAGCAGCGATAAAGAGCTGCGTTGAGCGTAAAATTTTAGTATCTTTTCTTGAGAGGTACAGCTCGGAGGTAGAGAATATGATATTTGGAGAATGGAATCTGGATGATGCCATTGAGGTTGCTAGGGAAGAGGAGCGCGAGGAAATTCTAGACCTCATAGAGAAAGGTTATACTGCAGCTGACATTAAAAACCATTTGCGCCAACAAACCCGCTCTGCAACTGCGTAGCGTTTCCTTTACCTACGGCTCTGTGCTACTCCATTTGGGAAAATATTTTTGGGGTAAAGCAAATCTTTAACCTTGTCTTTGTCAAGGGAGTTTCCAGAGAGCCAAACTTGGGGTATTCCGCTGGTGTATGCACGGACATTTTCTTCGCCAAAAACGGCTATTGCTGCATCTATGGAGTTTATGCCGTAATCTGCCCATTTTTCATTTAGAATATCCTTCTTTTATTTGAACTGAATCTTGATAAATCTTTAATTGCATCGGCATAACATAAACCGTATCTTTCTTTGTAGAACAAAATGAATTATTCTCGGATGCGGGTTGTTTATGAAAAGTTGCGACACATAGATACAGTACAAGTATGGTTAGTATAACCTGAGTGGCTGTAATACCTATTAACCAACTCCGATCAGGATATAATTCCCTAATAGTTGTGGTTATTTTCTTAACTGCTTCTAAATCTACATCTGACATTTTATTCTTCTCCTCTTTTGAAAAATTTCGGTTTCTTGTTATTGCTAAGTCCTTTGCCAAACCACAAGAATACAAACACTATTAAACCTAAAATAAGGATATATGTAACAAAAACAAAAATATTGTAAGCCCAAAAACTATGGATTGTTTTAAATCCTAAAAAAATCCAAGCAATAAAGGAAAACAAACTTACAAGTTCATTTATTTTAGATACTGACCAAGTTCCATTATCGCTAACGGTTTTATATAGTGGACCTGTTATGCCGTTTTCAAGTTCATCCACGTGATTTTCCCAGTTTTTCTGCCATTGCTTGCTTCCTTTATTTGACAAATACCACGCAAAAGCGGTCAAAAATCCCAAGCAAGTTACTACAACTATGATTTCTGGATTTTTGCAAATATATTTGTCATTTTCTGCCGTAATGGAATAGAAATATCCAGCATAAACAGACGCTTGAAACAGCCAATAATAGCTTGCTCTTGTCCAATAATTACTTATTTCAAATTTACGGTTATCATTGGCTATTTCATAGGCTTTTTCGTGAATTTTTCGCATTTTTCTATCGGGATACACAGAATTTTCAATGAAAGATTGGCGATATTCTTTATTTTCTATTTCACGCATATTCAATTCTCCTATGTTTTTCTCCCTCGCCAAACCTTTGGGAATGCAAGATTTGACGAAGTTCGTACCAACAACGGCACATTTTTTTGGATTGTATAATCATTCCCGCTCTAAATACCATACTATCACATAATATGTCTGTGGATCTGTAGGATCAAAATTCAGTATGACATTACCTCTTGCATTCAATTGTTTTATCACGTTATCTATATCTTTTGGAGAAAAATCATGTTGTGATAATACATTTCTTCCATCTGATTCAGACACTCTCCCCGATTCTAAGAAATCACAATTTAATTGCCTTATTCTTGACCACATATTTTCTATATCTTTAAATGATGGATTTGTAGGTGCTGGGATCGACATTAAGGTTTCAAACGCTAATCCTGAACTATTTTTTATTCCATACATAGAATAAAAATATGTAGGCTCCTTCGTTCCATTGTCATCCGAAGAGCAAGAAAAAGTGAATGCCAAGGCAAGCCCAAGGGTTGCCGCCAGTACGATTTTTGAAAATTTGTTTCTCATCGTATGTTCTCCTATGTTTCCCATTTGTTTTTTCCATCGCCAAATCTTTGGGAATGCAAGATTTGACGAAATTTACTCCACCTTGAAGCAAATTTTTTGATTCTGTCTTTCAAGCAACGAATGCTTATCAAACAGCTATTAGTTACACAATCTATCCTTCACCGCATTTACCTCCGCAGGTGTACATAGATATCCATCTCCACATGAATCAACAATCCTTAAACCAAGATCAGCAGAAACTTCGTGTTTGCAAGTATAATCCCTCGTAGCATTTACTACCGCACTTAAAATATATTCTACACATACCAAATTACAAGTTGGTGGAGTAGGTGTACTTGAACTACTAGAAGATGATAAATTTGTACCGCTATAACTGATTATCAAAACGCGGTAATAATTACTAGTGTTTACGTAAATTAAATATGCAGAATTATATGATGACGCGGCAATTCTTAAATCAAAGTCGTTAATATGCCCTGATAATCCGTTATTTGCCAAAAAATTTGCAACTTGAGAACCTGTGTTCCGTGTATAGTATTCAGGCTCTATCAAACAAGTCTTCATAAGACTTCTAGAATCATCGGTTATTGACATTACATTATTCAACAATCCAGGATAATCGTTCAAACTAGGACAAGAAGCACTCCAATAACCAAGCGTAACATCATAATATTGCGTTACAACAACTGCGGAACTAGAACTACTCGGCGGTGGCGGCGGAATATATACGCTAGAACTACTCGGCGATGGCGGTGGAGTATAAGCAGAAGAAGAACTCGGTTTTGGGCTTGGCGGTGGATCGCCGCCGCTTGGACCGGAAGGCGAATCGCCAGAGCAAGAAAGGGTGAAACCCAAAGCAAGCGAAATGCTTGCCACGAACAGAACAAATTTAACCTTGTTCATAAGAACCTCCATTGTTGTTTTTGTGAAAAAGAAATTTTTTGCAAGCCACCTGCCCACGGAGCCGAGAAAATAGGCGTTTAGACGGGGGGGGGGGGGGGGGGGGGGGGGGGGGGGGGGTAAATTTTTTGCTATTGGAAAAAACATTTAAGGAGCTTGCACCGCAAGCCCTAGCGTTAAATGTTGTTTTACAGGTATTGGTCATTTGTAGATAATGTAGAAAATAAAATTCCTTCATAAAGCAACCGTATTGGAATAAAATACCTTTCCTATTCTTTCAATATGCTCTATTAAATTTTCGTTTTTTATATTTGAGAATAATGATATATCCACCAGATATGGAATTGGCAAGTCTTCTATTTGCCCCGCAATGTGTATTTTATCCATAGGGTCTAATTTACCGAATATAACCAGATCTATATCCGAACCTTTGCGAAAATCGCCTCTTGCTCGCGAGCCATAGATAACCACCTTTTCTATTGATTTATACTGTGCAAAAACAATGTTTATTTTTTGCATGGCAGAATCAGGAAGCCCGAATTGCATTTCTTTCCTCCGCCTCAGAAAGTTCCCGTTCATTTTTTATTGCGGCTATTCTCTGCAACACAGCAAAAGCTTTTTCAAAGCTGTCTAATCTCTGTATCCATCTAATTTCAGGTAGCATAGTAGTAAGTTAGTAAATTTGGCTGCTATGCAGGACAGGCACGGCATTTTTTTACTCACCCTGCCATTTTCACTTCGTGGGCAGGGTTCGCCCTTCGGGCTGTCCTACGGACATTAAAAATTTTCTAACAATGCCTGTTTGCTTGGCAAAGCTTTTGGACAGGCACGGCATTTTTTTACTCACCCTGCCATTTTCACTTCGTGGGCAGGGTTCGCCCTTCGGGCTGTCCTACGGACATTAAAAATTTTCTAACAATGCCTGTTTGCTTGGCAAAGCTTTTGGACAGGCACGAAAATTTTTTCTATATTACCACCATGAAAAATCTCTCTCAGGTCGATTCTGCAATTTTCAATCTCATAAATAAAGAGGCGCAGCGCCAAGAAGATGGCATTGAGCTTATAGCCTCTGAAAATTATGTGTCCAAAGCCGTTATGGAGGCTATGGGTAGCTGCTTAACCAATAAATATAGCGAAGGCTACATAGGCAAACGCTATTATGGCGGCAATGAGGTGATAGACGAGGTGGAGCTTCTGGCTGTGGAAAGGTGCAAAAAGCTCTTTGGCTGCGAGCACGTGAATGTTCAGCCGCTTTCCGGTAGCCCCGCAAATGCTGCGGTTTATTTTGCAACCATAAAACCGGGCGATAAAGTTCTCGGTTTGCAGCTAGACCACGGCGGGCATTTGTCTCACGGGCATCCTGTGAATTTTTCTGGAATGCTCTACAATTTCACGCAATATCAGGTGGAAAAAGAAACGGGCAGAATAGATATGAATAAAGTGCGGGAAATAGCACTTCGCGAAAAGCCCAAAATGATTTTGGCAGGCTTCTCGGCATATAGCAGGAATTTAGACTGGAAAAAATTCAAGGAAATAGCAGACGAAGTTGGTGCAATTACATTTGCCGATATTGCTCATATAGCAGGCTTAATAGCAGGCAAGGCAATAGATAGCCCTGTGCCTTATTTTGATATTGTGAGCACCACAACCCATAAAACTTTGAGAGGCCCGCGTGGCGCAATAATAATGTGCAGAGAGGCTTTTGCAAAAGCCATAGACAAATCCGTGTTCCCCGGTATGCAGGGTGGTCCTCACGACCATTCAACTGCGGCAAAAGCGGTGACTTTTGAAGAGGCATTGCATCCTGAATTTCAAACTTATGCAAAGAATGTTATAGAAAATGCACGTGCAATGGCGGCAGAGCTTATGGCATTGGGTTTCAAAATAATTTCCGATGGCACGGATAATCACCTTATGGTTGTTGACGTAACTAGCAAAGGGATTTCCGGCAAAGAAGCGGAACAGGTTTTGGATTTGGTTGGCATTTCCTCAAGCCGTTCAACCATTCCTTTTGATCCTCGCAAACCTATGGATCCGTCTGGAGTTCGCTTGGGAACGGCGGCTATCACAACCAGAGGCTTTGATACCCAAGACACCAAAGAAGTTGCGAAAGCTATTGCTCAGGCTATTGAGAATCACAAAGACGAGGCAAAACTGAAAAGCATTAGGGAAAGCATTTTGGCACTTTGCAGAAAAAGAGCTTTGTATAAATAAATTCTATATTATCCAAATATGTCCCCTTTCATAGCCTTGGATTGCGCTTTTATATTGCTCCCCTTTGCGGTTTTGGCTTTTGGGTTGTTTTCTAAAAAAATCTCAGTTTTATTGGCTAATTCCTGTTCAGCGGTTTTGTTTTTGCTTTATGCGGTTTTTTCTATTTGCGGGTTTGAGGAAGGGAACTTAAATGCGAGTTTTTTAACTTGGAGCGTGAATGGCTTTGGAATTTTGATAAGGGAACTTTTGCTGCTGTCTTTCTTTTTTGCCTCTGTTTTGAGCAATAACTACGATTTGAAAAACAAGCCGGAATTTTTGGGCGCTATGCTATTTGTGGCAGTTGGCGGAATGCTTGTTGCCTCGGCTGGCGAACTTTTATCTCTGTTCATAGGCTTGGAACTTGCAACTATGCCCATGTATTTTTTGGTTGCTTGGAACAAAAGCTCGGCAAAAGGAGCCGAAGCAGCCCTTAAATACGTGCTTATGGGTTCAATAGCCACTGCGGTATTGCTGTTTGGCCTCAGTTATTTGTATGGTTTTGCAGGCTCGCTTTTTTACGAGGATATTTATAACGCAGTGGGCAATACCCTTGAAACAGATGCCAAGTTATTGCTGGTGGCTGTGATTTTTATAGTTATGGGTGTTGGTTTTAAACTAACTCTGTTCCCCTTTCACACTTGGGCTCCCGATGTTTACGAGGGTGCGCCAACACCGATAACAGCTTATTTGTCCGTTAGCTCAAAAGCCGTTGCCCTTGTGTTTTTAAGCGCTCTTATATACTATCCTCTGTCGGATTTGGGCTTTGTGTTCAGGATTATATTTTCTGCGCTTGCTATGGCAACCATATTCATAGGCAATTTGGGAGCATTGAAGCAGAGCAGGCTGCGCAGGTTTATGGCATATAGCTCCATTGCGCAGGCGGGCTACATTTTAATAGGGCTATGCGGCAGCGAGAGGCTTGGCATTTCTTCTTTTGTCTATTACCTGTTCCTTTATGCTTTTTCTAATTACCTCATGTTCTTTTTAATTAGCATAATAGGCAAAAGCCGCCCAGAGAGCTTCGATTCTCTTGCGGGGCTTTCCAAGCAAAGCCCTTTGCTTGCGGTTATGTTTGCAATTGGAGCATTTAGCTTGGCCGGAATTCCGCCGCTTGCGGGTTTTATAGGAAAATGGATGGTATTTGCTAGCGCGGCTTCTGTGGGGAATTATGTGCTTGTAGGTTTTGCCGCCATAAACAGCGTTATTGCTCTGTATTATTATTTGCAAATAGTGAAAGCAGCTTGGGTTAACGATGAAAACGAAAATTTGCCACCTGTGGAAGTTTGTTTGTGGCAAAAAATAATTCTTGCTGTGCTTGGTACTTGTGTTTTATTCTGCGGCATTGCCCCCTGGCTGCATACATATATATATTCATTAGCTTGGTAATGTAAGGATATAAATATATGAAGATAAAGGAATTGTTGTTTAGGCATTTTAGCTTGCCTGCGGGTCTTCTCGCTCTTGCTTCGGTTCTTGTTTTATCTTATTTTTATTATCGCTTGCAAATAAACACTCCTTTTGCTTACGAGCAGATAATTGCCAATATTTCAGAGTATAGGTTGCTGGATTCTCGGATATATGTCTCTGAAAATCCTGAGCAGATAAATTTTTCTTATGTAAGGGACAATTTGAACATTCAGCAATCTCTTGTGGCATCCACAGAGGAATTGTTGAATAATTTGAACAATGGTGGAATTAAAGTTCCAAATACAGAGGCACTTGTTGAAATTGAGAAAAATATAACCCTTAGAATACGCTGGCTCTCGGAGTGCTTAAAAAATACCTCTTGCAATGTTGAAGAATGGAGTTACAGCAGGGCCAAAGCGCACGATGCTTGCGGAATTTTGCTCGCATCTTTTTACAATCTGGTGGCAGAACAGGAAGAAGCTTGGGCTAAAAACCTGAAAATATTTTACATATTATCTGTTATGCTTTTGCTCTCCACGCTGTTTTTTGCAGCTTCTACTCGGTTACCAACTCAATGATTTTTACGAACAAGCTGTTTGTGAGAGCATAGGTATCCAAGCCTTCAAAATTCAATGTGCTGAAAATAATTTTGCCCTTTCCATACTCCATTATCTGTAAATCCACACCGGCTTGCAATTCAGAATTTTTTATGGAAACCGAATGCACATAGCTCACAGCATCTTTGATTTTAAGCATAGATAAGCTAGGCACAACGGCAGAGCAGGTTTTATCCAACACAGATTTTCCAAATAGTTCGTTTTCAAGTTCGGATTTTTTTGGAATGTAGTGGATGCTTGCCCCCGCAGCTCCAGAGGAGTAAAAACATTCAAAGGAATTGCCAAATGTTGAGAAGTTGTTGAGCAGTTTAATGTCTTCTGGAATTATGTCTGAGATAAAGAGAACTTTTCCAGATTTGACTGCGTTTGCAACGGATTCCAAAATTGAATTATCTGCCCAGGAGCTGAGTGCCGCTGTGAATAGCACAGGTTTTTTGCTATTTATCATCTTGATTATTTCAGATGAATTTTCAGCTGTGTCTAAGAATTCGGATTTTGCAAGCACGTTTTTAATATTCGGAGTTTCAATAATTTCTATTGGTTCTTCTAAAGAATAAATTTCTTTTTCATTGCTCTCTAGCGTTAGCTTTAAGATGTAAGAACCTGTTTTTTGCGGAGCTTTTAGGCTTAGGTCGCCAAGAGATGCAAGCGTGAATTTTGGAACGGAAAAATTTTTGCTTTGCGAAACCTCTGGCTTGCCGCTTTTATTCAAAAGCTGCACAGATACTGTTATTTCGTTTAATCTTTTTTCGTTGAGCAAACTGAGCTGAAACGAAATGCTTTCGTTTTTTGCCACAACACGCTCCAAACTGCTCAAAAGCAATCTAGTGGAAGCATTTATGTTTTTAACGCCTTGCTCTAAATTTTTGCTCTCTCCATTTTCCTTTACTATTCCGCAAAAATCGTTTTTGAGATCTGCCCATTCTTCAATGAAATATCCGCTAACAATAGGGCTGCTCTGCAAGCATTGAATATTTTGGTCAAGCCCAGACAGAGCAAGCTCATTTGAATCTTTCACAAAAGATTCTGGATTTTGCCACGTGTCTTTTGCATGTTTGCCTATGAAGTTTTTGATTTTTTGCAGCAAGCCTTGCATATCAGCATCGTTTTTTGCGGCACCAAAAATATGGTGATTTTTTATGGAGAGCAAAACTTTTCCGTTTTTCTTTATATCATCGGTGAACAGTTTGTAGTTCTCTTGGAGCCAGTCATCGCCAAAGAATGGGTCTGGAATAACAAAATCTTTGTCTTCTGAAATTCCGTAGCGAGATAAAAATAATGTGAATGGCACTCCGCCGAAAATTTTGAGAGCGAGATAGTGCGAAGAATATGGAAGCACTGTGCCATCGGTTACGCCTATTATTTTTCCCGTTGCGCTGAATGTCTTTTCGTGCCCGTGCTTGAAATTTTGGTCGTTGTCTATGGAGACGTTGTTTATGTTGCTTATTGCCGGATGGCAGCTTTCCAGAGTGTCTATGCGGTTCAAAAGTTTTGCCCCGTTTTCCAAAATTAGCCTGCCGTTTTCTGAACCTAAAATCCAAGCCGCCAGTGATGGGTGGTTTGAGCTTTCGCAAACTATTTCTGGAGCGATTGCTTTTATGGCTTCTAAACCCATTTTGCTGGATTGCTCATCGCATATAGGGAATTCTTGAAAAACCAAAAGTCCAAGTCTATCGCATTCATCCAAAGCCTCTTTGTTGAAGGGAGCGCCTCCTGTGCGAACAGCATTAAAGCCCAGTTCCTTGATTTGCTCCAATTCTTTTGCAATAGACACATCTCTGCGGTGGCTGTATGTTATGCCGTGTATTTTAATTATGGAATCGTTTAAAAAGAAATCGCCTTGCTTGCAGTCAAATTTTTTGAAACCAAAATTGGAAGACAGGTAATTTGAACCGTCTAAGCGAACTTCTAGAGCGTAATTATCCGGCGTTTCAGTGGACCAGAACTTTACATCCTTGAATCTCAAATGCAGCGTGACGTTCGTATTTTCTTTTTCAAGTTTAACTTCTTTTTGAATAGACGAAACTTCCAATTTGGGGTCGCGGGCAAAAATTTTCAGTTTTGCCACATAGTTGCGCGGATTGTTGAAAGACAATTTCACGTTTATTCGCCCGTGGTCGGCATTTGAGGCTATTTCCATGGCGGTGAGCAAGGCTCTTTCGCCGCTTATTATGTATGCTTTGCCTGTAAGCCCTGCAAAGGGGTAGCGTTTCCAAGGCAGCCCTAGGGGCATTTGCTCGGCTGGTATAGGGTCGCCGCCGGAAATCAGTTCAAAGCTGTCGTTAGGCGAAACGCTGGATATCTTAACGCAAAGCAGATTTTCGTGATTTGTTTTTGCAAACTGCGAAATATCAAATTCAAAAGGAGTGCTTGAGCCAAAATGGTCTCCCACCAATTTTCCGTTTACCCAAACAACCGCATAAACAGATGCCTGCTCAAAGTGCAGCAAACACCTTTTGTCTTTGGTGGATAGGGAAAACTTTTTATAATAAAAAGCTGTTGCAGCTGTATTTTCTTCCCAAATATGCGGAATTTCCACATTTTTAGCCTTGCTGGGAATTTCAGCAAACCAGCGGCCGGCAACTCCCTTATTCTCTGGGTCCAAAATCATTTTCCAAGTGCCGTTCAAATTCGTTTCGCTCATAAGTAGAGAAATATACTAAATTTTTTTTACTAATTTATTATTAAATAAGCTAGCTCTACAGCTTCTTTCGCTCTTGCGGAGGAGGCTTTCGGGGTTTAAAAAAATGGAGGGGTCCAATGATATACGGATATATCCGCATAAGTGCGGATAGTCATAACGCAGAAAATCAGAAATGCGAAATAGAGAATTTCGCCAAGCAAAACAGCATAGTCATAGACGAATGGATAGAGGAGGATGTCTCTTCTATGCAAGAATTGCAAAAGCGAAAACTCGGAAAGATAATCAGCGGTGCCAAGGGTGGCGACCTTATAATAGCCTGCGAGCTTTCGCAGATGGGGCGCAACCTATTGCAGGTTATGGAGATGCTCAATCATCTGTTGAGCAGCGGGGCGCGAGTTTGGACAATAAAAGACGGCTACAAGCTGGGAGACGATATTTCCAGCAAAATGCTCGCCTTTGCGTTTGGGCTTTCCGCAGAAATAGAGCGCAAAATGATTTCACAACGCGTTAAGGAAGCCCTTGCTAACGTAAAAGCTAGTGGCAAGGTGCTAGGTCGCCCACTTGGGAGGCGCAATACAAAATCCAAGCTGGCTAGCAGGGCAAGCGAAGTGCAACACCTGCTCTCCTGCGGCTACAGCCGAACAGCGGTGGCTAAAAAACTCAACGTGCATAGAGACACACTAGCCGCGTTTTTAAACCGCCAAGCTGGTAAATGAGACTCATTCTGAAAATTCCGATTCAGGCTATTTTCTACATTTCTCGCTATGCGCTTTACCCCTCTCTTTATTTTGCTGTTTCTTGCGCTTGCAGCCTACGGACAGCAAATCTCAGTTGCCGTACTGCCTTCTGATGGTGCTACATTGAGCAATGACGAGCTTGAGGTGCTCACGGATAAAATGCGCGAAGCGGCGTTGAAAGTCCTGCCTACTAATGCCTTTGTTTTGCTGAAGCAGGATGTTGTTGTTAAGCGGTTGGGCGGTGCAGAGAAGTACATCAAGGAGTGCAGCGAGAGTTCCTGCATTGTGGATTTGGGCAAGAAAGCACAGGTTGATTATGTATCGCAAGCAAGTGTCGGCAAACTTGGCAACAAAATCAGGCTTAAAGTTGAGTTGTATAGCGTGCGTACCGAGGGGCTAGTTGGCATGCTCAATGGAGATGCTGAAAACATTGATGGTTTGCTTGCCATTGTGGAAAAGAAAGTTTCCGTAGAAGTATTTAGCAAGATACCAGGTGCTTTTGGCGGTTCAAAAGCATCTTCCCCTTCTGTAGCGGGTGGCATTAGCGATTTGCAAGTCAAGGGAGTTGATTACAAATTTGAAGGCGAAAAACGTTATTTGGCAAACATATCAAGTGACCCTGAAGGAGCTGGTTTGAGTTTTAACGGGGTACCTGATACTCGCTGCAAAACAACACCGTGCAACGTTGAGCTTGGGGAAGGAAATGTTCGCATTATTGCCGCATTGGAGCAGTATGATATGGCAGACACAACTGTTTCTATAAAGCAGAATAATCAGAGCATACGCATTCATATGAAGGCGAATTTTGGGGTTTTGGAGATAAAGCCTGCTTACTCGGATGGCATAGGCAAAGATGAGCGGTGGAATTTGACTATAAACGGCAAGGCGGCTTCCTCTTGGGAAAATAGGCTTTCACAAAATAAATACAAGGTGGAACTTAGCCATAGATGCTACGAAGATTTAAGTTTTGATGTGGGTATAAATAGGGACAAGCGTGAAGTTTTTGATATGGCGAGTTATGTAAAGTTGAAGAATGGTGGTTTGGTTTTGAACGCGGAGAGGAACGGCGAACCCGTCAGCGAACCTGTTTTTGTGAATGGTGTGCAGGCAGGGGAAACACCTTTCAGCGGTTCTGTGCCTGTGTGTGCGGAGATAGAGCTTGGCAAAAATCGCGAAAAGGTTGATGTAAAATTAAAGCCTAACGAAGAGGTGGTGCATACGGTGAAAAAAATCGGTGGTGTGAGTGGCGGTTCTCTTACGGATTCTCGCGATGGCAAAAAGTACAAGGTGGTAAAAATAGGTACGCAGACTTGGATGGCAGAGAATTTAAACTACAACGCAAGCGGCAGTAAGTGTTATGACAATAAACCTGCCAACTGCAACAAGTACGGGAGATTGTATAATTGGGCAACTACAATGGCTTTGGATTCGAGCTGCAACCACGGTACTTGCTTTGGGCAATTAACTCCAAAACGCCAAGATATATGCCCCAAAGACTGGCATTTGCCGACCAAGGATGAGTATGGCCAGCTAGATGATTTTATTGGCGGTGAAAACACAGCAGGTAAATTTTTGAAGGCAAAGAGTGGCTGGAACAAAAATGGTAACGGTGAGGACAAGTTTGGCTTTTCGGCACTGCCGGGCGGCAGCGGCAATGCCAATGGCAGTTTTGGCATTTTCGGTACTGTTTTAACTGCTGGCGGCTACGGCGGCTGGTGGAGTTCCAGCGAGGGTAATAGCGAATACGCATACATCCTACAAATGCATGATATCTCCGATGTTGCAAACTACACCGGCGGCGACGTTAAGTGGCGCCTGCTAAGTGTTCGTTGCGTGCAGGATACATTTGTCGTTTACAATGCTCAAAAAGCCACATCTAGCATAATCGAACCTGTCATTCAAGAAACTAAAAATCAGTGCGATACGGAAATGGCAAAAGCAAAAATTATTTTTGATAAATGCGTACAAATTGGCAAAGGTACTGCGGGGTATTCCAAATGCATAAAAGATTACAAAAATCAAAAAGCCAAAGCAGAGCGGGCTTGTAGATGAGGATCTTTATAATGAAGTTATTTGTAAAGTTTGTTGCGTTGAATTAGTAGATAGCGTTGAAATTTACTATATTACCCCAGTATATTTTTTAAATCGGAGAGGTTTTATGATTCGTAGAATAGCTCTTTTTCTATTCTTGGCTCTTGCCACAGTAGCTTTCGCGCAGCGTCCAAATCGCATTGTCACCTTTAAATTCTTTGATGGGCAATACAGAACGGGAGGTTTTGATTATTCTTATGGAGGAAAATCCAAGGTAGAAATAGACAAAAGCCAAGGCTATAAATCGGGTGCCTCTCTGAGATTTGCCCTAGATCCAAGCGATTATTCAGGTTCTTCTATATGCCTTTACAATGAAGTCTCTGACCTCAGCAAAGTTTTGCTAGATGGCGCAGTTGAGTTTGATATTAAAGGCGCAAATGGCGGCGAGCAGGCTTGGTTTGGATTTTTGGATAACGATGGCAAAGGCAAAAAAACGCAGTCCAAACTTTCTCTGAACAAATACGTGCAAATAAGCAAAGACTGGCAGCACGTGAAAATTCCTTTGGCAGATTTCCCCGATAGAGGCATGTATTGGGACGACACAAAGAAAACAGAGCTTCCAGACCGCATAAATTGGGATAAAATTGCAGAGTTCCGCGTTTCGGTGGATAAGGGAACCAACCCCCAAGGCTTTCAGGTGTGGGTTGCCAATGTTGAAATTGTGAAAGGCACAGTTCCTGTTGCAAAACCAAAACCGAAAATTGTTTACTGGGACGAAAAAACAGAAACCATAGAAGGACCAAAAGACCCAGCCAAGCTAGATGGCAAAGCAAAAGCCTTGCAACCGAATGGAGTGTTCTACCCCGGCAAGATGCTAGGATTTGGCTATGTGTATGGCGGCTTAACCGCATACAAGGAACAACCTTCCAAAACACCAGGCAGAAATGTTTTAGCAGCCTATATGGACGATAACGAGTATTCCGGTGTAACCCTGTCTTTGGGCGAAGGTAAATATATAGACCTTTCCAAAGTTAGGAACAAAGGCGGTGTTTATTTTTGGGCAAAGGGCAAGCAAGGCGGAGAAAAGGTTGGTTTTGGAGTGCTTGATAATCAAGGCGGCGATATAAAGAGCCAAACAAAAACCAATTTGCAAGACTGGGTTGAAGGGCAAACACTTTCCAAAGACTGGAAGCTGGTAAAAATTCCTTTGAAAAAATTCCAGGATGCGGGCAAAGCTTGGGACGCCAACAAGCAGGCAGAAGTTACCAAAAATGTGCAGTGGAACAAAATTCAGGAAGTTCGTTTTTCAGTTGGCAAAGCAGATAACAAACGCGATGGCCGCCAAGACGACCCTGTAACTATATATGTTGACCAAATCACCTTCACCGAAAATATAGACTGGGTGGATCCGGATTTAAAGTGGGATTCTTTCAAAAGCAATGCACCGGATTTGGTTTTGCACGATTTTGAAAACAACCCTGGATTTGAACCATCCACAGGTCCAAAATCCAAAGTATCTTTTGATATAAGCAAAGGCAATTTAGACGGCAAGTCCTTGAATGTTTCTCATTACATGCTTGGCGATTGGGTTGATATCGTTTATGATTTTGAAAAGCTGAAAGCGAAAAAAGAACTTACTGACTGGACAAAGCACTGGGGCATTATGTTTGATATTTACACAGATAAGGCTTGGCAGGGTATAACAGTTCAAATAGGCGATAAAGGCAGGGAAATTTTTGTTAGCAGCACAGGTGCGCCAAGAGGCAGAAGCACAGTACTTGTCTCTTTCCGTTCATTCACCAAATTCCCGTATTACCAGCCACCCGAGGCAATTCAAAACGGTACTTTTGATTTAGACGGAGTAAAAGTTTTGGACTTTAAACCCAGCGGAGAAGGCTCCGAAGGCTCTTTCCAAATAGACAATGTTAGACTAACCAATTTGCGCGAAGTGCCACGCCCCAAAGTTCCAGAAAGTGCTAACCTAACAATAACTGGAGATTTGAACAAGGTTATAAATCCAAACATATCAAGTGCGATTTTTGGCATTAACGCGGCTCTTTGGGATGGTGATTTGCTAAAACCCGAAACAAAAAAATATGTGAAGAGAATCAATCACGGCGTGGTTCGCTATCCGGGTGGGCTCCGTGCTGACGATGACCACTGGAAAAAGATTTTGGAAGCCAAAGACTGGATGGTGGATACAGACGAATTCCTTGAGTGGTGCAAAGAAACTGGCACAACACCCATGTTCACCGCTAATTTTGGCACGGGAACAGCAGAGGAAGCCGCAGACTGGGTTAAGCACACCAACATAACCAAAAAAGCAAATGTTATCTATTGGGAAATAGGCAACGAAATTTACGGCGATTGGCACCCTCAATACGCAAAATATGGCGCAGACAAAGGGCACACTTATGGCAAACGCGCTCGCGAATTTATCACTGCCATGAAAAAGGTTGACCCGAAAATCAAAGTTGGAGTTTTGGGTGTGCTAGACGGCGAGTGGAATGAGAATGTTCTCAAATACACCGCCGATGTTGCCGATGCCCTTATCATTCACCATTATCCACAGCATTTTGGCGAAGAAAATGATTTTGGCTTGCTCGCATCACCGCAAACCTTGGACAAAATTTTTGGCCGCGTTAGGGAAAGCATCAAAAAACTCTCCCCAAAAAAGGATATTGAAATTTGGCTAACCGAGTGGAATTCCGTTGATTTCAACCCAGGGCCTCAGTCCATATCTTTGATAAACGGATTGTTTGTTGCGGATTACCTAGGCACTCTTGCCAAAGTTGGAGCAGGTTCCGCTCAGTATTGGGATATTCACAACGATATTACCCCAGAAGGTGGCGATTACGGCTATCTCTCCCGTTCTTACGAAGAGATAATCGGCGGCAATAAACCACGCCCAAGCTATTATGCCTTCCAAATGGCCGCAGACGGCATTAGAGGCAAACTTGTTGAGAGCAATAGCGGTAGCACCGATTTAACCACTTATTTGTCGGTGAATGGCAAAAAGAAAACCTTGCTTGCTATAAACAAAAGCCCCTACACTGCTTTCAATGGCACAATCAAGATTCCTGGTTTTGCTGGAAAAGCAAAGGTAGAGGTTTTGGCTGGTCCAAAAGGGCAAGCGGCAGGCAAAGTGGTTAAAGTTGACCCGCCAAAAGCGAGCAGTCAAGATATAAAAGAAGGCGGTGCGCTAACATTCCCCGCGCACTCCATAACATTGATTACCATTGAATAGAAAAAGGGATAATTGCAGTGCCTCAAAAGCCTGCAATTGTCCAATCTAATTTACCTTGTTCCGTTTGGGAACGACCGCGTTTGTAAAGCAACTCGCCAAGAGCTAGTTTAATTGCATTTCGTTCTAGGAACCCTTCAAAATTTGAAAGGATGCTAAATGTCTCTTGTGCTTTTGCTTCAAATTTAAGAGGTGGTATATTTGCATCGCTCCATACAATAGCCAAATTTTTTGGAAAACTTTTGGGATTATAGCTTTTTTCATTTTCAAGCACAGAAGCGGGGTAAACTATTTTAGATACACCTTCTGTACTATGAATTGAATAGCCATAAGGGGTGCCGTTTTTGGTTATTCCTATGCGCCCTGCTATAAATGATTTTTGCTGTGGCATGCTGAGTGTGAGCATTCTGGTTGCCATTTCAGCGGGTTTTTCGTTTTGCCAAACGTGGTCCATATAGCCATATCCGCTTATTTCCACAGTATCTTCTCCTATACCAACGCGGCCTTTAATTCTGCCATAAGGAATGTGCATATACAAACCGAATTTGTTTCCGTCAACATTGAACACGCCATCTCCTTGAACAGTGCCGTTCACAGCACTTGTAAATGAGACATCTAAGAATTTTTTGCCATTTTTATTGGCAGAAAACAATACGCGGTGCCCTGTGCCGGGTAATTTTTCCATTAAATAATCGCCGCCAGCAATAGAAATGCTGTTTGTGCTCTTGTCTTCAACAAATCTATCCGTTGAATATTGCCGCCCCACGCTATGGCTTTTGCCTTTGAAATTCCATATTGAAAAATCGGTGCCTATTTTAAAACCCTGAGTTGGCACATACATCCAAGTATAATTCACATATATTTTTGTGCCATTGTCAAGTACAAAAACATAGCTCCACATTTCGTTGTATTTATCGCTTTTTTGAGGGTGCCTAAAAAAATCTGCTGAGTTGGTTTTTCTTTCTTCACCAGCAGGGTTGTTAATAGCAGATATGCCAAGCGAGGTGAGGCATAAGAGGATAAGCGTGATTTTGGGTAATTTTGTCATAGGGATAATAAAATACTAAATTTTGTGGAAAATAAATAAATTATGCCAAAAAAAATGTATATTAAATCCATGTTGAATATCAAAAGAAATATTTTGTTGAATCCCGGGCCAGCTACAACAACGGATACTGTGAAAATGGCTCAGGTAGTGCCCGATATTTGCCCTAGGGAAACCGAATTTGGCAATATTTTGGCTCAAATGCAGAACGATTTGGTGAAAATAGTTCACGGCGATACCAAAGAATACACAGCCGTTCTTTTTTGCGGTTCTGGAACAATCAATATGGATATTTGCCTGAATTCGCTTTTGCCAGACGGGAAAAAAATACTTATTGTGAATAATGGAGCCTATAGCGCTAGGGCAGTGGAGATATGCGAGTATTACAATTTGCCGCATATCAATATGAAAATTCCAGTTGACGAAATTCCAAAGCTAGAAGCAATAGAAGACATTTTGCAAAAAAATACCGATATACATCTTGTTTATACAACGCACAACGAAACAGGAACCGGTTTGCTGAATCCTGTCCGAGAAATAGGTGCTTTGGCACATAAATATAACTGCGTTTTCGCTGTGGATACAACATCGACTTATGCAATGCTGCCTATTGATATGGAAAAAGACAATATTGATTTTTGCATGGCTTCTGCGCAAAAAGGTTTAATGGCAATGACGGGTTTGTCATTTGTAATAGGGAAAATTAAATTCATTGAGGAATCTGAGCATTATCCAAAACGCTCTTATTACTGCAATTTGTATTTGCAATATAAATATTTTCTCCAAACAGGGCAAATGCATTTTACTCCTCCGGTGCAAACGGTATATGCCACTAAACAAGCCATTGAGGAATATTTTAAAGAAGGAGAAGATGAAAAATTCTCAAGGCATAAAATGGTAAATGAAGCGATTTGCGATGGTTTAAAAAAACTCGGTTTTAAAGAATTCATAAAAAAAGAATTGCAAGCGGGTCTTGTTGCATCTGCAATTTATCCAAATGATAAAAATTGGGATTTTGATAAAATTCACGATTATTGCTATGAACGCGGATTTACAATTTACCCGGGCAAAATTTTTGATACAAATACATTCAGATTATGCTCGCTTGGTGCTATTGATGTCTCTGATATTGAAGATTTTTTTAAGGTATTTGAAAAAGCATTGGAGCATTGCAAGGTAGCTGTGCCAGTTAAATATGCTGAGGTAATTTAATATGAAATCCGAACTATTGACTTTGTGCATTAAACAACTAGGAATTGAAGTTTTGACAGGAGTTCCAGACTCCACTCTCAAAGAATTTTGCGACTACATAAATTCCGAAAAAACGGGGCTTATCCACTACACAGCACCTAACGAGGGTTCGGCGGTGGGTATTGCCACGGGAGTTTATCTGTCAACTGGAAAACCCGCCTGCGTTTATATGCAGAACAGCGGCATAGGCAATGCGGTAAATCCCATCACTTCAATCGCTAACACCGAAGTCTATAATATTCCAATGCTTTTTATTGTTGGATATAGAGGTTCCCCGGGTTTAAAAGATGAGCCTCAGCATAAATTTATGGGGCGAATAACAGAGAAAATGTTTGACTGCCTTGAAATAGAATACGAAGTTATTGACGGCAGCATAACCGAATCTAAATTGAAAGAAATATTTGATAGAATAAAAAACACTTTGTTGAATAAAAAGCAATTTTCATTGATAATAAAAAAAGATACCTTTGAAAAAAGAGCGAATGCTTCGTACGCAAATAGTTACAAATTAAATCGCGAGCATATTATCTCTGAAATTATGAAAAAAATAACGGAGAAAGATTTAGTCGTGTCCACAACAGGCAAAATCTCAAGAGAAGTTTATGAGCAGAACAATCGCGATCAATGTTTTTTAACTGTGGGAGGCATGGGGCACGCTTCAATGATAGCTTTTGGCATAGCCGAAAATTCTCCGAATAGAAGGGTAATTTGCTTAGATGGAGACGGTGCGGCTTTGATGCATTTGGGCAATTTAGCCTTTATAGGCGGTAGGGGAATTGAAAATTTTGTTCATATTTGCCTTAATAACGATGCGCACGAATCTGTAGGTGGTATGCCAACCGCTGCACCAAATTTCAAATATGCCGAAACAGCAAAAGTTTGCGGTTATTCCAATATTTTTGTCATTAAAACGGCAGACGAATTCAACAATCTTATGAACGATTTTAACAATCTTGGAAAATTGACTTTTATAGAAATAAAAGTTAGCAATGAATCAAGAGATGATTTGGCGCGCCCCAAGGAATCCGCTTTGGATAACGCGATTAGTTTTATGAATTATATTAACAAGGAGCAGGCGAAATGAAAAAGGTATATACGTGTTTTACCACCGATGTAATTCACAGCGGGCATTTAAACATAATTTCAAATGCCAAAAAATACGGAAGAGTAATTGTGGGTGTGTTGAGCGACAAAGCTATGATACGATACGACAGATTTCCGACCGTCTCTTTTGAAAAACGTTTGGAAACTATAAAAAATGTTGATGGTGTAGATGAAGTGATAAAACAAGATGATGTTTTATACGATAATGTTTTAAATTCCATTAAACCAGATTACGTTGTACATGGAGATAATTGGAAACAATATCCTCAGTCCGTTATTAGAGACAATGTGATTAAAAATTTGGAAAAATACGGTGGTGAATTAATTGAGGTACCATATACATATAACTCTGAGATAGCAAAAATTGATTCCCTTACAAGAGAAAAATTGGCTATGCCAGAATATAGGCGCAAAAGATTGCGACAGTTATTGAATTTATGTCCCATAGTAAAGGTTATTGAAGCGCATAACGGGCTTAGTGGCTTAATCGCAGAAAAAACAATAGTTGAAAGAAATGGTGAACTAGACCAATTTGACGCAATGTGGGTATCTAGCTTATGCGATTCAACTGTAAAAGGAAAACCCGATATAGAGCTGGTTGACATTTCATCTAGAATGAGAACTTTAGACGATATTTTAGACGTGACTACAAAACCTATTATACTTGACGGCGATACGGGCGGGCAAACGGAGCATTTTGTTTACAATGTTAGAACTTTGGAGAGAATGGGAATTTCTGCCGTAATCATTGAAGACAAAATCGGATTGAAACGAAATTCATTATTCGGCACGGAAGTGGAGCAAAGCCAAGATACCATAGAATCGTTCTGCAATAAAATAAAAATGGGAAAGGAAGCTCTGAGAACAAAAGATTTTATGATTATTGCGCGGGTTGAAAGCCTGATTTTGGAACAGGGAATGGAAGATGCTCTGAACAGAGCTTTTGCTTATGCAGAGGCTGGCGCAGACGGAATTATGATACACAGCCGCCAAAAAACTCCTGACGAAATTTTTGAATTTTGCAAAAAATTCAGAGAAAAAGAAAAACAAATACCTGTTGTTGTTGTGCCCACTTCTTATAGCAGCGTAACCGAAAGCGAGTTAATTTCGCATGGCATAAATATTGTTATTTATGCAAATCATCTGACGAGAAGCGCGTTTCCCGCTATGAGAAATACCGCAGTTGAAATTTTGAAAAATCATAGAGCGCTTGAAGTTGAACAAAATATAATGCCGTTTGGCGAGATTATAAAACTCATAGATGAATTATAGAGATATATATGAAATCACAAAATGAAACTGCAATAATTATGGCTGCTGGCACAGGAACACGGATGTTGCCTCTCACCAAAACCACAGCAAAACCTTTAATCCCTGTTTTTGGCACTCCAATGATAGAAACTATAATAAATGCTTTGAAAGGGCGTGGCGTTTCAAAAATTTATATCGTGGTGGGTTACAAAAAAGAGCAGTTTGAATATTTAAAATCTAAATATGAAAACATAGAACTCATCGAAAACAAGGAGTATTTGGAAAAAAATAATATTTCTTCACTCAAAGCTGCTGAAAATGTACTTGGCAGCGAAAATTGCTTTATTTGCGAAGGTGATTTATATATAGGCGATAGTGCCGTATTTTTGCCTGAATTTAAACAGTCGTGTTATTTTGGAAAATTTATTGAAGGGTATTCAGATGATTGGATTTTTGAAACAGATGAAAATAAAATTGTCGATATAAAAAAGGGTGGAACAAATCTCTTTAATATGTGCGGCATATCTTATTGGTTAAAAGATGATATTGCCGAAGTTGCAAAAGCTATTTCAGCCGCATACCGAGAACCAAGCCATAAAGATTTATTTTGGGATGAAGTTGTAAACAGGGTATTAAATAAAATAAATGTCTCTGTGCATCCCATAAACCTTGGGCAAATAGTGGAGCTTGATACAGAAGATGATTTGAACAAATTGACTAATGGTGTAAAATGATACTTTTAGAATCGGCAATATATTTCTGTTTAACTCGCTTTTATGAATTAACAAATTCTTACGGAATTTCGCTAATACTGCTATCCCTCGCTGTTAGCGCATTCCTTGCCCCTTTTTACTATTTAACTGGAATTTTAGAAAACAGGGAACGCACAATAAAACAAAGGTTGGAACCCTTTATTCAAAAAATAAACACAATAAGAGATTCCAAAATAAGACATTCTCAACTTAGAGAGCTTTACAAATCCTTCTCCTATTATCCGTTTTATGCGCTCCGTTCGCTTGCAAGTTTATTCATACAAATTCCAATGTTGTTCGCTGCCTATGGAGTTCTAACAAAAAATCCGCTGAACGGAGAGCAATTTTTGTTCATAAGCGATTTGGGCAAGCCAGACATTTTGCTTTTTGGAATAAATTTATTGCCTATGGTGATGACGGCAATAAACATAGCCTCTGTTTTGCTCTCGGCAAAAGCCGATACCCCTGAACGCAGACAGGGTATTTTTATAGCGATGCTGTTTTTCTTTATGCTCTATGATCAAAATTCCGCTCTTTTGATATATTGGAGCTTTAACCAGTTTTTCAATTTTGTTAGGTATTTGATGGTTTGCAAATTGCCTAAAATAAAAATACCTCCAGTGCTGAACTTCGATTTCGCTTGGCAATTTTTGTTGGTGCTTTCAATACATTCTGTGCTAACCTCATTTGTGGGGCAAAAAATATCTGATGTGTATATTATTTTTGCCGCACTCATAGCCTTGCTCGCTTACAAAATCATCAAAAAAAACAAAATTTATTTTTCAATTCCTAATTTGAAAACTATAATCCTCAATATAAGCGTAATGGCCTTTCCTGCTATTCTCATTTTCAAGTCCAATGCGGTTTATTTTGATTTTATTGACGCAATTATCTATGGAGCCGCTCTTCTTATTTTCTCAATTGCGGCTTCTTTCATTTTTTCTCCAAAAATTTCTGTTTCTTTTATTCTAGCCATAATGTTTTTGCCTATGGTCAGGGAAATTACGCATTACACTAGCGAGTTGAGAATAGCATTTTGGGTTTTGTTTGTTGCCGCTTTGATATTCACTAACTCAATTATAAGGCAAAAGACCGCCATTATGGTGTTTTCTTTAATGGCCTCTGCTTATCTTTTGTTTTTTGTTGGGGATATAAGTTTAGGTTCCAAAAATCCCGGCGAAAAAATTGATATTCCCAAAGAACTTTCTGAACTTGAGTTAAAAGATTCTGCAAACATTTATCTCTTTATGCACGATGCCTTTCCGCACAAAGATTATGCCGAACATTTCAACCTGCCGCATTACGACAGTTTGATGGCTCTTTTTGAGCAAAACAGTTTTAAAATATACGATGTCTATTCCATGGCAGATGCAACAATACCAACAATGTCTAGCGTTTTTGATTTCAACATAGATTATTTGACTAAAATAAACAGCGTAACAACCACAGGCAACAAAAACTATATAAGCTCGCTTAAAGATGCTGGAATTCAGGCAGTTATTTCGAAGAACAGAGGTGATGATTTTTTCAGAGAAAGAATGGCCGGAAACAACATAACCAATCTATTGCTGCAAAGCAAAGGCTACAGCACAGGGAATTACAACCCTCACGACAGATATATATCCAGCGGGGAAAACTTTTACAATTTTGTAGCGCAAGATGAAACTACGACTATGTATTTGCTGGAACCCAAAAATTTGATATTCAAAAATCTATTGAAAGCCACGTTAAATTCCACTATGGTTAGCACTACCAGACAATACCTTGTGAAAATGGCGGAATTTGCACAGAATAATTCAGGAAAAGGCAAAATTTTTACATGGGGTATGGGCTGCCCTGGGCATTCCACTTTGGGGGCAATGGGAACAACAGAAAGAGAAATTCAGCTATTCCTGCCCGTTTACAATAAATGCCTCGCGGCGATGAGAGAAGAGATAGAGAAAGCGTCATCTGATAGCAATGCGATAGTGATTTTTATGAGCGACCACGGTTTGTTTTTCATAGACGATGGAGACAGATTCCCAAAAAATTACGATTTCAACAAAACCGACTATATGAAATTTAGGGACATATTCGGGGCATTTATGGCAGTTCGCTGGCCAAATAGGGAAAAAGCATCGGAATACGACAAGGAATTTTATGTTTCGCAAGACCTTTTCCCTATTGTTTTTGCCTATCTATTTGGTAGCGAAATTCCATTGAAACACAAAATCAAAAATACCGAGCTGAGATTAGGTTCACATAAATTCGACAAAGGTGTTTTTTATAAAGATTTTTACAAAGGAGGATGATTAGCCAATGCATCTGCTTGAATTTGCAATTACTTCGTGTTTAGCTTATTTTTATGAACTAACAGATAATTACGTAATTTCACTTATTCTGCTATCCCTCGCTGTTAGCGCATGCCTTGCGCCATTTTACTATTTAACAGGAATTCTAGAAAGCAAGGAACGTGCAATAAAACAAAGGCTGGAACCCTTTATTCAAAAGATAAACACAATAAGGGATTCCAAAATCAGGCATTCTCAGCTGAGTGAGCTTTACAAGTCTTTTTCTTATTATCCGTTTTATGCTCTGCGCTCGCTTGCCTCGCTTTTTATTCAAATCCCGATTTTGGTAGCAGCATACAATGCGCTCGGCAATTACGCTCCGCTAAAAGGGACATGGCTCGGCTATCCAGATAGATTTTTAAACGGGTTTAATATATGGCCATTTTTAATGACTCTCATAAATCTATGCTCGGTTTTCATTTCTTCGCGGCCAAACAGCAAGGAACGCCAGCAAGGTATATTCATAGCTATGATATTTTTAGGTTTTTTGTACACAAGCCCAGCAGCACTTTTAATTTATTGGACTTTTAATCAACTATTCAATTTAATAAGATATTTGATGGTTTATCCATTTCCAAAAATCAAAAAATTTAATCCTTTGAATTTTGATTTTATATGGCAATTTATGCTGGTACTTACAATTCATTGCATACTTTGTATTTTTATAGAAAAAGGGGTATATGGAATTTTGGTTGCCTTTCCCATTTTATTGATTTATAAATTTATAAAAAAGAAGAAAATATATTTTTCAGCTTCTAAATTTAAAAATAATATAGTTCTGAATTTAAGCGTAATGGCTTTTCCTGCAATTTTGATTTTTAAATCCAATTCGTCTTATTTTGAAGGAACAGATTTACTTATTTATGCCTTGGTTCTTTTTCTTTTTTCCGTTCTGTTGTCACTCTTTCTCAATCCAAAATTTTCTGTTTCGTTTATTTTATCGCTTATGTTTCTGCCGCTGGTGAGGGAAGCCACGTTTTATATAAATGATTTATGGATATCGTTTTTTGTTTTGTTCATTGTTGTTTTTATATTTATAAGCTCGGTTATAAAGCAAAAGGGAGCTATTGTTGCATTTTCATTGATAGCTTCTGCTTGGCTTTTGGTTTTTGCAGGAGAGGTAAATCTAGGCGCTAAGTCAGGAGAATCAAAAGTTCAAATTCCAGAAGACTTGGCTAAACTTGAGTTAAGCGACTCCGCAAGCATTTATCTTTTTATGCACGATGCCTTTCCACACAAAGATTATGCGGAATATTTTAACCTGCCCTACGATAGCCTGATGAATGATCTTGAAGAAAATGGATTTAAAATATATGATGTTTATTCAATGGGAAACAGCACTCTTACAGCAATGTCTAGTGTTTTTGGTATGCGAACAGATTTTCTGTCTAAATATGATAATGTCACAACCGCTGCCGCTGCTTATGACGATAATAGCAAAGACCCAAAGTTTATCAAAGGTCCTCACCTCTACTATTTCAGAAATTTAGTTGGTGGCAACAACCTAACAAATTTGCTGTTGCAAAAAAATAATTATAAAACATCTCTACTCAAACCTCATCCTTACGAAATAACATTCAGCAGAGGATATGAATATTATGATTTTATATATTACGACGAGGAAAATACCGTAAAGGTAAAAAATCGAGTATTAAGAAATATATTGAGCGGAACTTTAAATTCTAATTTGATTCAAGGTTCACTTGCGGCTCACATGATTAGCATGGCCAAATACATAAAGAATAGCAATAATGCTGGGAAAATTTTTATGTGGGGAACAGGTTGCCCAGGACATTCTACTCTAGGTGGTTTGGAAACTACGGAAAAAGAAATGGAGCGTTTTATTCCTCTTTATAACGAATGCCTTGACTCAATGAAAAGAGAGATTGATATAATCAAAGAAGATAGCAACGCAATAATAATTTTTATGGGCGATCATGGAGGATATTTTATAGACGATGGAGTTAAATTTCCCAAAAACTATGATTTTAATAAAACCAACTACATGAAATTCCGCGATATATTCGGAGCATTCATGGCAGTACGCTGGCCAAACAAGGAAAAAGCAGAAAAATATGACAGCGATTTCGATGTTTCGCAAAATCTCTTTCCTATTGTTTTTGCTTATCTCTCTGATAGCGAAATTCCATTGAAATACAAAGTTCAAAATACCGAGCTGCGGCTTGGATCGCATAAATTTGATAAAGGTGTTTTTTACAAGGATTTTTACAAAGGAGAATCAAAATGAATTTCGGAAGCAAAAAAGGCTATTTAGATCCGGGCACAGGCAATGCCCTTTTTGCCGCATTATTCGGCATTATCGGAAGCGTTGTTTATTTTGCCAAAAATCTTTTTTATAGGATTAAGGGTCAAAAGCAAGAGCTGTTTGAATGCGATTTGGCAATTTTCAGCGAAGGAAAAATGTATTGGATTTATTTTAAAGATGTTGTGGAAGAACTCATAAAGAGAAAAATAAAATTTGCCTATTACACAATGGACATAAACGATCCAGCTTTGGAGCTTTATGATTATGGAAATCCAGAGGCTGATTTTTCTTCGTTTAAAGTGAAGTATGTTGGTGCAGGAAATAAAGGCTATTCTGCTATAAGCAATCTAAAAGAAAAGAATATTCTCGCAACAACTCCAAACATAGGAAGCCCAGGTTATCCCATTAAAAAGCCCAAGGATTGCAAAAACCTGATTCACATTTTTCACGCGCTTGGGCTTGGATATAAAAAAGGCGGTTTGGACAACTACGATACTATTTTGCTGCATCAAACTCATTATGAAAAACTGTTTGAATCTAAAAAAGTTGTTCTCGCGGGGTTGCCTTATTTGGATTCTCTGATTGAAAGGGCAAAAAATTTGCAAAGCAATACCGATGGCAAAACAATTTTGGTGGCAAGCACGTGGGGGGAGCGAGGCATTTTAAAAACCTACGGCTCAAAATTCATTTTGAATTTGGCAAATGTCGGCTACAATGTAATTGTTCGCCCACACCCATATTCCTATATATACGAAAAAGAATTTATAGCGAATTTGCAAAAAGAATTACCGAATATTCCTTTCAGTTCTGAAATAGATAATTTATCTGTTTTGGCTAAGGCAGATATTTTAATCAGCGAGTTGAGCGGAGTTCGCTTGGATTTTTACTTGGCGTTCAAGCGGCCGGTAATTTCTTTGGAAAGCGGTTCAAACGATGAATACGAGCACAACGAATGGCTTATTGATGTGAGTGATGATATTGGAATTTTTGTGAAAAAAGAACAGGTAGAAAATTTGCCTCAAATAGTGAAAAACTTGGCAGAACGCAAGTTAGCAGATGAAAATTCCATTTTGGCTAATATAGGGAAGTCTAAAATGATAATAGCAGATTATTTGGAAGATTTAATTAAAACTTGAGTGAAAGCAAGCCCGCATAAGATTACAACGTAAAATATTATTTTTTGCAAAAAACTAGGCGAAAAACTTGGCAAGAAAATGTAAACTACCAAGAGAAAAATAGACCATATAGCATAAGGAATTATTTTTTTGGAATATAGCCTTAAATGCAATTTGAAAATATAAACGTTATTCCAAACAGCTTGCAGCAAAACAAATGCCAATGTGGAAAGCGCTGCACCGGGTAAACCAAAAATAGGGATTAAAAAATAGCTCGCAAGAAAAGCCACGCATAATGAAGCAATGTCCATTTTCAATGTATATAAACTTTTGCCAATTCCGTTAAGCACCGTGCTGGAGAGCAAAAAAAATCCACCGAGCAAATGCGAAAACAAAAGTATTCCCAAAGTTTCGGGTTGAACAATAAAATCTTTGCCGGCTATCATAAGAATTTTATCAGGGAACAGCACTATGAAAAATCCTATAATTAATTGTATGAGCGTTACTATATTAACGCAATATGAAAATACCGGTTTCAAATCAGTGTTAAGCCTTTCTTTGTTCATTCCGGCTACAACGGGCAATAAAATAGGAGTGTAACTTTGGCGAATTGTACGTAGTCCAGTAGAAATTGTCACCATAATTGCGTAAACACCTGCTTCCGCAGGTCCAAGCAACAACAAAACAAGCCATAAATCAATACGCAACAGAATAGAGCCTACAACGTCTGAAAATCCGCGTGGTATGGAATAAATTAAAAGCTCCTTAGGTACCTTGTTTTTAAAAAATCTAATTGAAGAAGGAAATATTTTTTTTATCGGTGGGATATATATAAGGCATCCTAAAACATTGGATATTAAAAAACCTGCTGGTAGGGCATTTGGTACCTTTGCAAAATACAACGCTATGGATATAAGTGGAGCCAAGGCATACGTGGCACAGTCGGTTATAAATATTTTGTAGTGAGGTTTGCGCATTCCCTCTGCTGCACCGCCAAGAATATGCAAAATAGAGAGTGGCACAATAGATAAAACATAAAGAGACAACTCCGCAGAAGACAATACGGCAAGGCTTTCGGAATATTTGTGCAATCCGAGCATAGCGCATATAAACAAAACAGCAAAAACAAGAATAGACGTAACAAGAGAATAACTAAGAGATTCGTTAAAACCTAAATGCAAAGGTCGGTTGTTTATGCTATTTTGCGGCAAAAACCAATGCAAACCTCTATCCAAGCCAAGAGCTGCAACACGGCTTAAGGTAAACATCAACAACTGCGTGCTTACAAAAATTCCAAATTCTTCTTTGCCAAAAATTCTAGCTAAAACAAAAGTAAGTGCGGGTGCCACAGCTTTGAGCAATGTACCCAAAAAATTGTACAAAGTACTTTTTAGCAAAAATTTTTTATCTGTTTCTAGAGACATACAAAACTTCAAATTTCAAAACTTGATTTTTTAGGAAATATACTTTCAAATGCTTTATTCAATTTTTCTTTTTCTGCATCAAAATCAATATCATCTTCAAATTCATTCACGCAAATCATCTTGTATTTTTGTTTGACAATGGCTTTGTATATTTGAGCATTGAGGTTTGAATTTTTAAAAATATCAAATTTCTTTCCTAGCACTGAACTTGGGCAAAATTCACCTTTTGCAAACCTCCAATAGCGAAATAACAAGTGACTTACATCGTCTCTTGCTCTAAACCTGTTTAGGCTCGTTTTATCCAGTAATTGTTCCTCAACCTCCCAAACTTCCCGAAATGTTTTTTTCAAATAAGGCAGGGGCAAATGCGGGTAGATGAATCTTGAAAAGCCTATCCATGGAAAAAATAAAAGGTTGCTGAAATTTCGTATTCCATAAATGGGATTATACCATTTTGACAAATTATTTTTAATGACCTTTTTTTTATTGAAATGTTTATTTATAGTAAGCACATTGTTGAAATCTATATAACTGAATAAGCACAGCGGAACAAAATTATTCATTATCGCTTGGTCGCATGGCAAATTATTTTTGAAAAAATCAGTTTCTTTAACTCTGTTGGTAATAAACATATCATCGCAAAATAGAACAAATTTTTCTGCCAAAGATTCAATTCTGTGCAAATTTATTTCAACGGCGTTAGAGTTAAATACTGGGATAAATTCTTTTTTTAAAAATTCGTTTTGATTTATGCAATTTAATTTTTCGTGATTTTTGTTTAGCCATTTTGGGAAATGCCCTGGTGTAACTAAATGTATTTTTCTCACCCATGGGGCGTATTTTTCAACACCTCTAAACCAATACTGCAAGTTATCCCAGCTCCTGTAACGCACAGCAGAGCCATCTGCATCGTAATCAGGAATATATTTGCCCTTTTCTGTTTGCCAATCTTTATCGCTGCCATCTACCCAAAGCTGCACAAAATCAATATCGCTCATAGCATTACGAAATATAGTAAATGCTGATTAACTCACAACCTTAATTTTATCCAATCAGCATTTCCCCCCCCTTGAATGGAGATTTTTTTAACAAAAATCTCCATTCGTCCCCCCGTTTTTTCCGCTCGGAGAGCTAACGGGGGGAACGCCACAGCGAAATTCAGAGTTAATAAGTGGCTACTATAGTAAAATTATTTAGCTCTAGGTTGCATTTTGTCGTCTCTGAGCAGCGAGCGTAAAATTTTGCTTGCGCCAATTGAGTGCTTTCTCCAAGCTAGAGATAAACTATCGGTAGCTGGCAAAAAACCGTTTTTCCCAATGAAAACTTCGCTGCTTTCAAGCCCACCAGTTAAAACAAAATCTCTAAAGCCCAAAAAATATGCGTTCACAGAAAAGAATAGAGCGGGCTGTTCGGCAGGTCTCTCCTCTGTTAGCAAATCATAACCCCAAAAATGATTTTCGCTTCTAACCTGCGCCAAATCCAAAATAGTAGGCCCAATATCCAACTGCGAAGCAACATCTTCGCGAATGGTTAGTCCTTTGAAAAGATTTGTGTCTGGCGAAAATATGCCTAAAAAAATTCGCGCAGCAGAAACAGCAAGTGGCTGCGGGTATGCGTAATCAACGGAATCTACGGGAGTATCGTGGTCGCCTAAAACTATCACAACCGTGCGTTCAAAATCTGGGCGGGTTGCGATGTATTCCATCAAACGCCCAAATTGGTTATCTGTGTATCGCAGAGCGTTTCTGTATCTGGTCATTGCGTTATCCGGTTTTGGCGCAAAACTATCTGGATAGTTGTAGAATGGAATGTGAGTTGCCGATGTGTTGTATATCATAAGATATGGCTTGTCTGTTGGCAAATTCTGCAGCATGCTAATCGTTAAATCCACTCCCACACTGTCTTTGGTTCCATCAATTTCTATTTCGCCAGTTTTTTGCCAATTATTGAAAAATCTTTTCACAAAGGGCAGGGTATGGTCAAAAATAGGGTCGGAAATAGTCATATACGCTTTTGTGTAATTAGTCAATAATTCGGGGAAGCCTGTGAATTTATTTGATGAGTAAAAGCTAGGCACATCTCGGTTTGGGTGCGAAGGAAAACCTAAATAGGTTGACGTTGTTCCTCTAACTGTGGGGTAGCCGCCGCTGAATGCGTTTGTGAACCAAAGCCCTCCGACTTTTGTGAGTTTCCATAAACTTGGCGCAAGGGTTGTATCGCCAGAGAGCATTTGGTTAAGAACTCTGCCTTTATACGATTCGCCAAAAACCATGATTATGCTATGTGGAATTTTTGCCTTGTATTCGTGTGTTGGAGCGGTGCGGAATGCGGGAAATTCTATGTTTGGGCGGTGCTCAGAAAATTCGGATGGAAGAAATACGTATAAATCTTTGATATTTTCTTCTGTGATTTTATAATTGTCTCTGAATCTCTCAAAAATTTCCAAAGCGCCTATATGCAAAATTGGCGAAGTTAGGGTGTGTTTGCCGAGGTTGAAACGTATATCAACAGGAACATTTATTATTGGAATTATTTTAGTCCCCTTTGCTCCGGTTAAAAATAAAACGAGCGGAATTGCAGAGAGAACAATACCGGAAATTCCGAGCGCAAGCGGAGTTTTAATGCTTAAAGGTTTTGCGCGGTGAAATTTTGGAAGGAAAATGGCCGCTGTAATACCACCTACAAGCCCCAAAATGAGCAGTGCTACCCACAGCAGAGTTTCATTCGCATCTCCTTCCAGCATAGAAACTGTTGTGCTATCAAAGATATTTGATGTGTGAAAATATGTTCGCAAAAATGAATACGAAAGCCGTTGATGGCTAAAACGCAAAACCTCAAAATCAACAGCGGCAACCGCAAAATAAAAACCAAAGAAAACGGCAAGCAGCCTAGTGGGAAGCAAAGATTTGTTCCATCGCCATTGCCAAAATGCAAAAAGAGAAGATATAAATAGAATAGCCCCATAAGCCATGCAGAGTTGCCAAGGTGATTTCTCTCCAAAATGTTCCCATATTGAGAATCCAAGAGCATCTGGCAATGCCCAAAAAAGCGCGAGCATTGCAGTTTGCAAAAGTATAGCTGCAATTATTATTTTCTTCATGTTTTTAATGTAGAAATATCAATCGCTAATTTAGCAAAAGCAGATGTAGGGTGTTTCTCTATCCATTTCAAGTTCAGTTGTTCTTGCGAATATTTTTTTTCAATGCTGTTATACCAGTGTATAATTCTCGTTTGCGGCAATAGAATTTTATTTAAGCGTTTTGCTGAACTTTTGCAAAATATACGGTGAATAACATTAGGGCTCACCGGATAAAAGTATGCTGGCGGCAAAACTTTCATATATTCTGAAGATTTATTTTTGGTGATTTGCTGCAAAAGGCGAGGACCTAAGCGAAAATGCCTTAATCGCTCCTCTTCGCCCATTTCATTTATTGCCGCAAAAGCCTGTTCTATCAGTTTGTTTTTTGCCTCGGAAGCAAGCACGGCATTGCTCACTGCCAAGTTAAAAAATCCCTCTGCCAATCTGAAAACCCGTTCTCCATGCGGAACATTCATGCACAGATAACTCCAAGCATAGCGAAACCCAGCTATTAAAAAAAGAAACGGATTTGAACATTTAACCTGTGGATAATCGAGCAGTTTTTTGGGAAATGCCAGCGATTCCTGCCCACAAAAACCTTTGTATTGCAGCAAATCGTTCCAAGGTTTAATTGTTATTGTGTCGGTATCTAAATAAACCCCGCCCTCTTTGTACAGCAATGCCAAACGGAGCAAATCTGCTTTTAATGCGTAGTTTTCAAGGATTTTGTATGTATTGCCACAAATGCCATTATCTCCCAAACCAGAAAATATGCTATCTTCATCTATTTGCTTAAATAAAATCCCTTTGTTTTTTATAAGGTCAAAACCTTCGCCGTGAATTTCGTTTTTTATATACAAAATGGTTTCTTCGGCATTTTGAATTTGTTTGGCAGAAAGTATTGCAATACCTGTTGACCACGGTAGATAATCGCCAAGATGAATAAAAAAAACTCTATTTGGAATCATTTTTTTTTCCTATTTATTATATCTTTCGCTAATTTAGAAAAAGCAGATGTTGGGTATTCTTCAATCCAGGCTTTATTTAGTTGCCTATGCAAATACTTTTTTTCAACGCTGTTATACCAGTGTATAATTCTTGTTTGTGGCAATAAAATTTTATCCAAGTGTTTAGCGGAGTTTTTACGAAAATATTGCAAGCTGATATCTGGACCAAGGGGGTAAAAATATGCAGAGATAAGCGTTTCCATATTTTCTGAGGATTTGTTTTTTGTCGATTTTTGCACAATATGCGGGCCTATGCAAGCCGGCACAGAAAAATCCTTTTCTTTCAATTCACTGATTTTTGCAAAAAAATCCTCTATAATCTCATTTTTAGCTTCTGAACCTAAAATAGCACCATTGGCGCAGTGCCTGAAAAATCCCTCTGTTAGCCTGAAAATTTGCCATCCTCGCGGGAGATAGGCGCATAAAAGCCTCCATAAATAGAGGATTCCAGCGAACAAATAACGAAATGGATTTGAAGAAGTATATAAATCACCCGGAAAAGCCACCGCTTCAAGTCCGCAAAAACCTTTATATTTCAATAAATCGTTCCAAGGTTTTACTGCTATTATATCGGTATCCAAATAAACGCCGCCATATTTATATACCAAAGCGAACCTGAGCAAGTCCGATTTTAAAGCTGGTTTTTCAAATTTCTGAAACAACTGCCACATTAAACCCTTATCGTTTAAGTCGGAAAATAGAGAGCCATCTATTTTTTTCAATGCGAGGTTAGGGATGTCTTTTATGAGGTCATAGCCATCTCCGCTGATTTCGCCGTCTATATATAAAAGTATTTCTTCGGGATTTTGAACATGCTTCACAGAAAGTATTGCAAGCCCCACTGCCCAAGGCAGTTTATTGCCAAACCATATAAAAAATACCCTATTAGGAACCATAACTTGTAATGTAGTAAATGCTGATTAACAGAACAATAAAAAACGACTATCTATAAAATCTTTACCAAGTGTCTGTTATACTTATTTAATTCATATTTAAATGCTCTGGGACAAGGGACTAGGGACATGATTTTTTGCATATTCATATCCCATATCCCTTATCCCTAACATTAAGTTAATCATTGCTTACTATATTACTCATTATGAATATTCTTGTGACCGGTGTAGCCGGATTTATTGGCAATGCGGTGGCTATCAAATTATTGCAGAGGCGCGATAAAGTTATAGGTTTGGATAATATGAATAGTTATTATTCAGTGGAGTTGAAAGAGGCCAGATTAAAACGTCTGAACCCCGATTCACAGGATTCAAGGATTTACAGGATTGATATTTGCGATAAAGAGAAGTTGGCTGAAGTTTTTAGGGATAACAAGGTAGATGCTGTTGTGCATTTGGCGGCACAGGCGGGGGTTCGTTATTCGCTGGAAAATCCACAGGCTTATATAGATAGCAATATAACTGGAACGCTGAATGTTTTTGAGTGCTGCAAAGATTTTGGTGTGAAACGCATTGTATTTGCGAGCAGCAGTTCTGTTTATGGGGATAATGCAAAAATTCCTTTTAACACAGAAGATAGAACAGATAGTCCTGTTAGTCTATACGCTGCTACAAAAAAATCTTGCGAATTGATGGCGCATACATACTCGCATTTATTTGGTTTGAACATAACGGGGCTCCGTTATTTCACCGTCTATGGTCCTTGGGGCAGGCCGGATATGTCGCCTATGTTATTTGCAAAAAATATTTTGGAAGGCAAACCGATAAAAGTTTTCAACAATGGAAATATGAAGAGAGATTTCACATACATAGACGATATTGTGAATGGGACTATTGCGGTGCTGGATAATTGCAATAATGGGATTTTTAATATTGGGCGTGGGGAACCTGTTGATTTGATGCGTTTTATTGAAATTTTGGAACAAGAGCTTGGAAAAACGGCAATTAAAGAATTCTTGCCTATGCAGGCTGGGGATGTGCCAGTTACTTGGGCAGATACTTCTGCGCTGGAAAAAGCAACTGGATATTGCCCTAAAATATCTTTGGAAACGGGTATTAAGAATTTTGCGAAGTGGTATTTGGAATTTTCACACAATTGACAGAGAATTTGTGTAAGCTATCATCAGACTTTCGTTTACATCTTTTTGCGTGAGGTTCAAAGTGTTTAAGGCCTCAGTTGCGTTTTCCATATCGCCTTTCTCAATAATGGTAATTATATGGAGCAATAACCCCATAACTCCTTCTCCGTTTAGCAATGCCTTTGATATTTCTGGGTCAAGTGAAATTTGCTCAAGTATGTTTTCAAAAGATGTTTCGTAAAGGGCATCTAAGTGGCTTATTAAACCCATTAAATATGCTTTTTCTGCCCTATCGGTTGACCATTTCAATTTTTTTGCTACGTCTCCAAAAAAGCTCGCACGCATCATTGCATTTATCAAAAGCGGAGAACGTTCAAGGCTCACCTCTTTATTGTTATCGTAGGCTAGAATTAAAAGCCAGCGTTTTAGCTTTGAAATTCCGAGCATAGTTAAGGCGTGCTTAATGCTTGTTATTTCGGTGCGCATGCCAAAATGCGCAGAGTTCAGATATTTTAGCAAATTTACAGTTAAATCTGGATATTTTTTGAATTCCTGCTCCAAAACGCCTAAATCCTGTTCTAAATAATTTCCGGATATGCGATTGAGAACGTGCAAAGCTCCCATCGTATCTATCTTCATTTTGATGGTGGTTTTCGCTTCTGATTTTGCAAAAAAAAAGCCCTGATGAAGATCCGAACCAACTTTATTGCTATGCTTAAAATCAGACATTGTTTCCAAGCCTTCTGATATAACTTGAATTTTATATTTATGGAAAATATCCACTAGCTTGGAATAAATTTCGGATTCTTTCAATTTTTGATATTCAAGTTTGCAAAAACTGAGGCAAGGGATAATAGGTGAAATGAGTGCAGAATTTTCTTTGTTGAGTTCAAAATCGTCCAATGCAATTTTAAAACCTTTTTCGTGCAATTCTTTAACGGCTGTTACGGCTTTGGTGTCCACCAATACTGTTGGCAAAATTTCCATAACAAACATTTCTGGGTTTAATTTCTCCGAATATTCGCTAATCAAAAAATCATAATCACATTTAAAAAATGCAAAAGATTTTCCTTTCATTTTTTCTATTCCGGGATTATTAACTATATTGTCTATAAGGTATTTGGTGTTCATGTTGTATTCCAGATTGCCTTTAAATAAAAATTCGTAGGCAAATAATTCTTTCTTATTATTAATTATAGGCTGCCTTGTTATACAAATTTCGCTGCTCATTGATTTGTCCTCATCTCAGTAACTAGAATATAGTAATTAATTCCATCTAGTAAAGCAAGCCAAGATGCCTCAATAATATTGGTGCTAACACCTGCGGTATGCCAGCTTTCTTTGCCGTCTCCAAATGTTATCCAGGCTCGTACATAAGCGTCTGTTCCAACCTTGCTGCCCAAAACACGCACTTTGTAATCGTCTAACTTCACAGAGGAAATGCCTGGAAAATGCTCAATCAAAGCCTTGCGGAGTGCCATATCCAAAGCATTTACGGGACCATCGCCTTCGCTCACTTCGTGTATTATTTTATCGCCTATTTGCAGCTTAACAGAGGCTTCGGAAACGTGAAGTCCGTCTTCGCCCATATCTTCTATTACACGGTAGCCGAGCTGTTTGAATTTGTCTTTGAAAAGACCAAGATGGCGGCGAGCTAGCATTTCAAAGCTTGCTCCGGCGGTATCAAATGCAAAACCTTGGTTTTCTTTATTTTTTACAATTTCTAAGAGTTCCGCTACAATCGGTGATTTTTTATCTATGTTGGGCAAAATTTTAGAGAGTTTTTCGACAATCAGCGCACCTCCGGCTTGGTCGCTGGTTATGAGTTCCCTTGTGTTTCCAACTGCTTCGGGGTTGATATGCTCAAAACTGTGCGAAACTTTGAGCACTCCATCTATATGCGCTCCGCCCTTGTGGGCAAAGGCTGTTTCTCCCACAAAAGGGGCGCGAATATCGCTTTGCGCATTTGCCACCTCGTCAACGGCAAGGCTAAAATAGCGCAGGCGAGGCAAATTATCTTTGCATTTTAAATCATAGCCCATTTTAAGGCAAAGGTTGGCGGCAATGGTTATTAAATTTGCGTTTCCGCATCGCTCGCCATAGCCGTTTATAACACCCTGAATGTGAATTGCGCCGGCAGCAACGGCACTCAGCGAATTTGCAACCGCAAGGCCTATATCGTTATGGCAATGTATTCCAATTTTGCAGTTCACATTTTTAAGAACATCGCTTACAATTTTTTCAATTTCCCAAGGGAAAGTGCCTCCATTGGTATCGCAAAGAACAATGTATTCCGCTTTGGCCCCTTCCGCTCTCTTTATGGTTTTCAATGCATATTCCGGGTTAGCCTTGTAGCCGTCAAAAAAATGCTCCGCATCGTAAATCACCTGTTCCGAATGTGCCTTCAAAAATTCTATGGAAGAACTTATCATATCCAGATTTTCTTCCAATTCGGTGCGAATAACCTCTGTTACATGTATATCCCACGATTTTCCGAATATGGTTTTAACAGGGGCTTCGCTTTTAACCAAATCTTGCAATATGGAATCTTGCTCGGCCTCGATTTTAGGCCGCCTTGTGCTGCCAAATGCGGCAATTTTTGAATTTGAAATATGCTCCTTGCCGATCACCTTAAAGAATTTCTCGTCTGTGGGGTTGCTTTTATTTGGCCAGCCGCCCTCAATGTAATCGACGCCAAAATCGTTTAGCAAATGCGCAACTCTAATCTTATCGTTAAGGGAAAAATTTATCCCTCTGGCTTGGTTGCCGTCTCGCAGGGTGGTGTCGTAGAGTGATAGTGACATTAGGGGTAATATAGTATTTTCTACATTAAGTGACAATGGTCAAACTGTTGCGTTATATAGACTGGTCAGAGCTTTCTGGTTTGCTCGTGGGAGCAGTGCTCGCCATTGTTATATGCGTTTCGGTATTTATTCTTGTGTCTAAATTGCAGCAAGACGGCGTTCTTGGAAAAAGGGAATATAACCTTTATTGCGATTTGGTTTCTGGGCAAGGGCTTCACAGAGGCACAAATGTGCAAATAAACGGAGTTGATATAGGAAATGTCGAAGAAATTTCGCTCACCGAAAGCGGCCATGTCAGGTTAAAATTAATCCTCAATCTCAAATACAAACGCTGGATTACAAATAAATCCGTTGTTTATGCCACTCGCGATCAGAACATAATATCTGAGCGAGTTGTGAATATTGACATTTCGCAGGTTGGCAATAAAGTTTTATCTGATGGAGAGTATTTAATAGCGGGTACAGCGCAAGATATAGAAACTGTTTTAAAAATGGCCAATGAACTTATAGACCGCATGAACAAGCTAGTTGTAGCGGCAGATACGCTTTTGAAACTAGTTGTGGACACAAGCACCTCTGTTGGTGCATTGCTCGGCTCTCGCATTATATATAATCGGCTGGATTATGCAACGGTAAAGTTAAATGACTTTTTGGTAAATGCAAACGATGCGATGTTCAGAGTTGACGATGTATTCAAAACCATAAACGGAGGCATGCCAAAAGCCTCGGCCTTTGCCGATACCATAACCACAGGGGTCACAGGGCTGGTGAACAATTTGAACGGCTTAACCTATAGGGCATCTGGCTTAATGAACTCGCTAGATACCACATTGCGCGATGTGGGCAGTATGGTTAACGGATTGAATACCATAATGGGAACAACGGGTAATCTGATAACAGACGGCTCTCAAACGCTGGGCAAGGCAGACGACTTTATGGGCGGGGTATCAAAATTTTGGTTCTTGCGCAGCAAAATCCCCAAAAAAGACTCCATACCTCTACTGGAGGACACATGGTAAGAATAATTTTACTATTTGGAATTCAGATAATTTTTGCTGCTTCTGGCGATTATGCTTATCAAGCAAAAAGATATTTTTCACAGGGGCGCTATGAAGCAGCATACAGCCAATATGAGCTTGCACTTAGAGAAGCGAGAAAAGAAGCGGATTTGGTTGCCGAGGGTAGAATTTTAACATCTATGGCAACGCTTGCAACTCACGCTATGGAATACGAGGAAGCAAAAAAAATATTTGAAAAAGTAAGGATAAATTCCCTAGACGAAAAAAGCAGAGAAGATTTTTACAAAGCATATATGGAGTTCTACAACTTGCAGGGCCAGCACAGAAGTGCTTTTGAAATAGCCAGCAAAAGTTCTTTTAAAAAAGCCTCTGCCGTGTTTTTGGGTGAAGCAGCTGTAGCTGCAGCAGGGAGCAGAAACAGCGGCGAAGCAGATTCTTACATTAAAAAAATAAGCAAATGCGATTCTCCTGGCCAGCTTGCTTTCTACAAGGCGAGGGTAGCAGATTTAAAAGGTGAAAATCCCAGAGAACTTTACGAAAACGCCCTAAAGCTCTCCGTAGAGAAAAAACAATATTTTACATCAGCTACAATTTTGCTACGCCTCTCAGAAATAACAGGAGACAAAGATTATGCTGCAAGAAGCGCGGCTGTATTTAGCGAACTTGGGCTTGTAAAACCTTTTCAAAAAGCGAATGAGGCAGCAAAATGAATTACAAAGATTTATCGCTAGTTCCAGAAAAATCTCCTAAACCTCTGAGCGTGAGTGAGCTATTGAAAATGCACGGAACCGAGCTTAAACTGTATTTAAAAAATCAATTTATGGATTCGGAGATAACAAGCGTGGATTTGCATAGACCTGGTCTTGCGCTATCTGGATTTTTTGGTGATTACGCAAATGAGCATATACAACTTTTAGGGCACACGGAATGGAATTATTTAGAATCTATTGGAGAAAGCAATAGAGAAATTGTTTTTTCAAGGCTTTCAAACTATAAATCGCCGCTTTGGATTTTAACGCACGGGCTTGAGCCTCACAGAGAACTTTTGGAAATGTGCGAAAAAACAAATACTCCTCTTGTTGTAACAGATTTGCCAACCATAAATTTTGCAAGACCTTTGCAAAGGCATTTGGAGAATTATTTTGCGCGAAAAATTTTTCTGCACGGCAGCATGATAGATATTTTTGGAGTTGGCGTATTGTTCATAGGAGATTCAGGTGTTGGAAAATCTGAATGCGTTATGGATTTGGTTGAACGCGGCCATTGCCTTGTTGGAGACGATGCCGTGGATTTGAGGCGCATAGGCAATTTTATTTTTGGAGCAGGAACGCAAGGCTTTAACCACTATATTGAGATTAGAGGCATTGGAATAGTTGATGTTCGCTCAATGTTTGGAGTAAAAGCCGTTAGAACAGAAAAACGCCTAGACATTATTTTGGAACTTAAAAAGTGGGACGTTGCCGAGCAATACAACCGCACCGGATTAGACACGATTATGAATAAAATTTTAGGACTGGATATTCCTCATGTTGTTATTCCCGTTTTGCCCGGCAAAAATATAGCGGTTATATCCGAAGTAGTTGCAATGGACCATTTGCTGAAAAAAGAGGGAATTAACAGTTCTAAAGACATAAACGATTATTTGTTAGCCCAAATAAAACAGAAAACGGAGCATAAAGATGCCACCTAAAGGATCTAACAAGTACGATTACTGGTGGTATTATCCCCTTGTTCGCTATAGAATTTGGGCAAAAAGACGAAGAATAGGGAAAATGTCTAAAGATGTTCCTTGGTTATATTATAGCATTGTTTTTTCTCTGTTGCTGTTGTTGTTCAGTTTGTGGTTTTTTTTGCATCCGAATAGCCCTTGGCATTCCCGCAATCATTATATTGTAGCTTTTGAAGAAATTGGCAATTTGAAAGTAGGCAATGCCGTAAACGTTAATGGACTCAAAAAAGGTTATGTGGAAAAATTTGAATTGACTGATTCTTGCGTGTGGACTAAAGTTGCCGTGCTTTCTAAGGTGAAAATCCCAATGGATTCGGAATTTCGTTTGGTTAATGTGGGGTTAATGGGAGAAAGAGTTGTTGAAATAACACTTGGGGATTCTAAAAAATATTATGCAAAAGATTCTCGCATTAAAGGCAATTTTGATGCTGGCAGCACAACCGTTGGCGAACTTGCCATAGATATATTAAAAGAAGCAAGCGATATTGTTGATATTGTGAATGACCTTGCCGATACTTTATTTTCTGAGCAAAAAGTGAAAGACTACAAAAGATTAACTGAAAAAGGAAAAAAATTTGGGGATAGAGTTTCGCGCGTTGCAAATTCTTCTGAACGTTCTGCGATGGCTTCAATAGATTCTTTGATAGAGGCAAAAGAAAAACTCTCAGAAATTTTGGATAAAATAAAACCAAATATCGATGGAGCCATTGGAAACGCAAATTTGCTTGGTGAGAATTTTGCAAATTTAGAAAAATCCTTGGAAGCGGTTAAAAACAGCATTGCCTCCATTGCAGAAATTTTGGAAAACGGAGATAATACCATTTCTCTTGCTTTGGATAAAAATCAAAAAGGAGATTTGAGAAGAGAAATGCTCAAAGTTTTTAGCGATGCAGAAAGTTTAATGGAAAAAATAAACAGACGCGGTTTGGATTTAAACGCAACCATTTGGAAGTAGCTATGCAGAAAATTTTATTGATAAGCGGCATTATATGGATTTTTGTGAGTTGCACTAAAACCGAAGAGGAAGGTGTTGCTTGGGAACCCAAGGAACATCCTGTTATGCTTTTTTCGGATACTACTGTTTTGGATTTGTACGAAGGAGACAGGCTTGCATGGAAAGTAAAAACGGCATATTTGGAACGTTGGGGAGGCTCGGATAGCATTTTTGTGAAACCCATTTTCGCAGATATTTACGATTCACTAGGAGAAAAGGCGGCATTTTTGCGCGCGGATTCTGGAAACTTGAATATGCGCATGACTTATGTTAGGGCTTATGGCAGGGTTTATGCGCTTTCCCCAAAGGGCGCAGCGGTTAGGGCAGATTATCTTTTATGGCTAAAAGCAGACGATAAAATTCGCACAGATGGCCCCGTGCGCGTTGTTGGCGAAACCGGAGATGTTTTGCAAGGCGTTGGTTTTGAGTCAGATTCAAAATTGGAAAACTGGAGCATCCGTTCAAGAGTCACCGGAATTTTCCAAGATGCTGCAAAAAGGCTAAAAGAAGAAGACAGCAAGCTGATACCACCAGAAGAAGCCCAAACTCAAAACCCAGCACCACCACCAGAAGAAAGCTCAAGCTCTGCACCTTAGCGAGTTTTTTTCTCTTTTTTAGGAAACCAGCCTTTTTCCACCCGTTTTCTCTGATGAAAAAGTTCGCCTATAGACCAAAACGAAGAAAAGGCAAAAACTCCGCACAAAGACGAAGCTATTGTATTATGAAAAAACAAGGCGGCAATAATTCCGAGAATTCCGAGCAATAAAAACACCCACCAGCATTTTGTGCCAAAATGGTATTCCCCTTTTATCACCAAAGGGTGAAAAAAACCGATTAGCAAAAATGTTGCAAACCCTATGATTATTCCTGTTAAGTTGTATGTTTCTATAAACTGCATTTTGTTTCCTTGGGAATAAATTTAGAAATTTTCTATAATTACAACCTAATGATCCAAATAAATAACCTCAAAAAGAGTTTTGGTTTGCAAGAGCTGTTCAGCGATGCTGGGTTTCAGGTTGGCAGGCAGGAGCGCATTGGCGTGGTTGGCAGGAATGGCAGCGGAAAGTCCACGCTTTTTAAAATAATTTTGGGCGAAGAAGGCTATGATGGCGGCAATATAAGCATACCGAAAAATTATTCAATAGGGTATTTATCTCAGCATTTGCACTTCACTCACCCAACGATTTTTGAAGAAGCCTGCTCCGCATTAAAACCAAACGAAGACGGCTGGATTGAGAGTTACAAGGTGGAGTCCATTTTAAGCGGGCTTGGTTTTGACAAAGATACCATTGAAAAGAAATCTCCGGCAATGCTCTCTGGAGGTTTTCAAATTCGCCTCAACTTGACAAAGGCTTTGGCATCCGAACCGAATATGCTTTTGCTAGACGAACCGACAAATTATTTAGACATTGTTTCTGTGCGGTGGCTGCAAAAATTTTTGAGGAATTGGCAAGGCGAGTTGATGCTCATAACCCACGACCGCAGATTTATGGATAGCGTTTGCACACACACGCTTGGTATTCACAGACAAAAAATGAGAAAAATGCAGGGCAGCGTGGCAAAACTTCAAGATGCTATTTTGGCAGACGAAGAAGTGTATTTGAGAACAATGGAAAACGATGCCGCAAAACGCGAGCATTTGCAAAAGTTCATAGAGAGATTCAGATACAAGGCTTCCAAAGCCAAAGCGGTGCAGAGCAAGGTAAAGGCTTTGGAGAGGCACGAGCCGCTTTCCAATTTGGAAAAAATAAAAACACTGGATTTTGAATTCACGGAAACGGATTTCCCAGCGAAAAAAATGCTTGCCGTGCGGCACTTGAGTTTTGGTTTCACAAAAGATTTGCCCTTGATTGAAGATTTGAATTTTGAATTATACAAAAACGACCGCCTTGCCATTGTCGGTCCAAACGGAAAGGGCAAAACCACGCTTTTGAATTTAATCGCAGGCGAACTCAAACCGAACTCCGGCAGCGTTGATATTCACAACAGCACCCTTATGAATTATTTTGGGCAAACAAATGTGAACCGCTTGGATTTGGGCAAAACGGTGGAAGAGGAAATTCAATCTTCGCTAGAAGACAAAGCAAGAGGCAAAGCCCGCTCACTCGCTGGCGTTATGATGTTTGAAGGCGACAATGCCTTGAAAAAAATACAGGTGCTTTCTGGTGGTGAGCGTAGCCGCGTTTTGCTTGCAAAAATTCTCGGCAAACCCTGCAACCTGCTTTTGCTAGACGAACCCACAAACCACTTAGATATGGATTCTGTTGATAGCCTAATAGAAGCCCTAGACGAATTCAAAGGCGCTGCGATTTTAGTTAGCCACGATGAAGAAATTTTACACGCCTTTGCAAAACGCTTGATAATTTTCGACAGCGGCAAAGCTAAATTCTTTGACGGCACTTACCAAGACTTTTTGGAAAGAGTAGGCTGGGCATCAGAAAAGCCAGAAAAATCGGGAGAATCCTCAAATCGAGGTTCAGACAAAAAAGACAAAACTGACAAAAGGGAGCGCGCCGAGCAAATACTCCAAAAATCTCGTGCTGTTAAGCCGCTGGAGCAAAAAATAAAGCAGATAGAAAACGATATTCAAGAAAAGGAAAACTTTGTGGTTGAATGTGAAAAAAATATAATCGCAGCAGCAGAAAAAGGTGATGGTTTGAAAATAGCGGAAATTTCCAAAGAGATTGAGCTTGCAAAAGGGCAGGTTTTGGATTTGTATGAGCAGTGGGAAAGGGTTAATGGTGAATTGGCTCAATTTTTTTCATGAGCAAAGACAAAAATCTTATAGAAGATATATTAAGGCCTTTTGATAATTGAAAAAGGGACAAAAGCGTTGGCACCCTTTTGCCGCTCTCAAAAAGAGATATGGTTTGCCTGCTCAAACCGCATCTCTCAGATAATTCAAATTGGCTAAGATTGCGCTTTTTGCGCTCATCGCACAATAATTTCCTAAAGGAATCTATTATATGTTTTTTATTCATTTTATAAGGTAACTATAGAAAAATTTTTCTACATTACACCCTATCCAGCGGGAGTAGCTCAGCTGGTAGAGCGCTAGCTTCCCAAGCTAACGGTCGCGGGTCCGAATCCCGTCTCCCGCTTATCTTTTTAGGAGAGCATTATGGCAACAAAAAAACAGTCCAAGGTGGCAAAGAAACAGCTGAAGTCAGCAAAGAAGCAGACTAAAGCTGTGACAAAGAAACAGCCCAAAGCTGCAGCAAAGAAGCAGACTAAAGCTGCAGCAAAGAAAAAGCAAGTAAAGGTGGCAAAAACCGAAACCAGCCAAACATTTGGCGGTCAATACGGTTATTTTGACGATGTCAATAAAGAATATGTTTTGCGCAATCCGGCAACTCCAATAAAATGGTGCAATTATGTGGGAACACTCGCTTATGGCGGCATTGTGGATACAACAGGCGGCACCGTGCTTTGCAAAGGAGACCCTGCTCTCAACCGCATAACCAAATACATAAGCCAAATGCCTTGTTCAGATTTCAAAGGTAGCACAACTTATATTCGCATAAAAGAAAAAGATTCCATAAAGATTCTCTCTCCCTTTGTTGTCCCTACCTGCACAATGTGGGACAAGTGGGAATGTCGCATCGGTCTCTCCTATACCAAATGGGTAGCCGAGGGCTTTGGTTTAAAGGTAACAGTAGTTGTTTTTGTTCCGTCAAAAAGCTCAACTTTAATCCAAGATATTTCCATTGAAAATGTGTCTCGCAAAAATATGGAAATAGATGTGGTTCCAGTTTATGAGTTCAGCCATTTTGATGCCTTAAAGCAGTTGACCAATGCAGACTGGGTTCCTCAAACCATGACTGTTGAGGCGCACAAAGAAAAAAGTGGTCACGTGATTTTAGAGCAATACGCCTTTATGAAAAAGCAATATGCCGTGAATTACTTCACCGCAAGCCTGCCCGCAGATAGCTTTGACGGCGACCGCAGGGAATTTTTGGGTTTCAACGAAATAACTGGCTGGGCAGCTCCCGCCACGCTTTACAGAGGCAAACTCTCAAACAGCACCGCTTTAAGAGGCGATAACATAGCGGCTCAAATGTTCAAATTCAAATTAGCTCCAAAAAAAGTTGGGCGCGTTGCCACACAGCTTGGGCAAGAGAAGAGCATAGAAGAGGCAATGCCTGCAATTAAAAAATATCGCGACCTTAAAAATGTGGACAAGGCATTCGCAGACCTCGCAGATTTTTGGAAAAATTATCTAACGGCTTTGCAGGTTAAAACACCGGATTCCAGCTTTAACTCAATGATCAATGTGCACAACCCGCGCCAGTGCCACACCACAAAAAATTGGAGCCGCTATTTAAGCCTTTACCAACTCGGATTTGGCAGCGACCGCGGAATAGGCTACCGCGATTCAAGCCAAGATTTGCTCGGTGTTATGAGTCACATGCCCGAAGAAGCACGTGTGCTAGCAGAAAATTTGCTCTCTGTTCAACTAGAAGGTGGCAATGCAATGCACCAATACTTCCCCAGCACAATGGAAGCAAACGAGGGCGATTCCCGCGAAAAAGAAGACCGCCCAAAATACTATGGCGATGACCACCTGTGGATAGTTTTAACCGTTGCTTCTTATTTAAAAGAAACTGGAAATATGGAATTCCTCAAAAAAGAAATCCCATTCTATAACAAAAAGAAAGAATTAGAGGCTAGGGAAAAAGGCACGGTACTGGAACACTTAAAACGCAGCCTTGCGTTCTCTTGGAACGATAGAGGCACTCACGGCATTCCGCATTTGGGTTTTGCAGACTGGAACGACACCGTTAATTTGCCAACAGGAGCGGAATCCCTTTTCAACGCAAGCCTTTTTGCAAAAGCCTTGCTGGAGATGATAGATATTTGCGAAGCCATTGAAGATAGAGAATTGGCAGAGCAATACAAGAATTGGTACGAAGAAATCAAAGCGCAGGTGAATAAAACCGCTTGGGATGGCGAGTGGTATGTGCGTTGGTTCGATGAAAAAGGAGAACCTCTCGGTTCGTCAAAGAATAAGTACAACAAAATAGATTCGCTAGGTCAGAGCTGGCCTGTGATCAGCGGCATTGCGCCTGCTGAATATGCTAAAACAGCACTTGATAGCGTTAACAAACTGCTGAACACGGAAAATGGAATTAAACTCTCTTGGCCCGGCTACAACGGCTTTGACCCGCACGTTGGCGGCGTTTCAACATACCCGCCCGGAGCAAAAGAAAACGGTGGCATATTCCTCCACGCAAATCCCTGGGTTATGATAGCCGAAACCATAATTGGAAACGGCGACAGAGCCTTCCAGTATTACAACCAAATAAATCCGGCGGCAAAGAACAATGGCAAAATAAACGAATTTGAATCTGAGCCGTATTGCTACCCGCAAAACATTCTTGGCAGCGAGCACAAGCAGTTCGGTTTGGCGCGCAATGCGTGGTTGAGCGGCACAAGTTCTTGGACATACCAAGCCGCAACCCAATATATTTTGGGCATAAAGGCCACATTCAAAGGATTGTCCGTTAATCCTTGCATTCCAAAAGTTTGGAAAGAGTTCAGCGTTAGCCGCAAATTCCGTGACGCAGTTTATGAAATTTCCGTGAAAAATCCAAACGGCGTAAGCAAAGGAGTAAAATCGGTTACCATAAATGGCCAAGCTATTGAAGGCAATGTGCTTCCCATTTTGCCAGGTAAAAAGCATATTGTTGAAGTGGTTATGGGATAGTGATGAAAACCTGTATTTACTTGATAATAGCAATAATTGCCTTGATTTTGGATCAAGCGACAAAACTATGGGCAGACTCCCATCAATTAGGTTGGAGCGAACCCGTTATAGGTGATTTTCTTCGTTTTACCCTTATTTACAACGAAAATGCCGCATTTTCCATGAAACCACAGAGCATACCGCAGAGCATTTTGCCTTGGCTTTCGCCAACTGTGTTTTTTGGAACCTTGGTGATTCTAGCCTGCGTAGCGGCAGTTTGGTTTTTCAGAGGCTTGCACAAAGAGGATTATTTGTCTAAACTCGGCATTGCTCTTATCATAGCTGGTGCTTGGGGGAATTTTTGCGATCGCCTCCGCATAGGCAAGGTTGTGGATTTTATAGATGTTATGTTCATAGACTTTATCTATGAACGCTGGCCCACATTCAATTTAGCCGATTCTTGGGTTACGATAGGAATATCATTGCTGTTCATAAGTTCAATTACGTTTAAGAAAAAGAGTGAATCGGAGCAAAAATGCATTAGATGCAGATATAATGCTTTAAAAAGGAGAAAAAATTTGATTTTTTCGCGGAAAATGACAAGAATAACGTAATGACTAACTTAATGTTTGGGACTAGGGAAACGGGATAAGGGACATGAATCATATCCCCTGTCCCTAGTCCCTTGTCCCAAAGAGAGTTAATCTGCGTTTACTATATTAATAGTGTTGTGTTTAAAAAATTGGAGGACATAATGTCAAAAACCAAAAAAACTTTCATTTATAGAGCTTTTATCTCAATGCTTTGCGTTTTAGCGAGCTGTTCCTCAGACGATTCAGGTTCCAGTGATAAACACTCAAGCCCCAGTACGGCTGTGGTTTCCCTAGGTTGCACGAATCTTCAAGAAACAGTTGTGAAAGGCGGTACTATTGCTAAACCTAAATTAATATGCAACAATGGCCGTACAGCGGACGACATTATTTGGAATGGTCTCCCAGGAGATGATATTTGGAGAGTAGATCCAAACACTTACGCACCCGACTTTGTAATAAGCGTTAGTGCTACCTGCGGTTCAGTTGAGCTATGGGATGTTCCCTGCGGCACGGTGGTCGTAGAAGCAGTTTCAAGCAGTTCTAGGGCTGGAGGCTCAAGCAGTTCTGTGAATGGAAGCTCAAGTAGTTCTACGACCGGAGGCTCAAGCAGTTCTGTGGCTGGAGGCTCAAGCAACTCTACAACCGGAGGCTCAAGCAGTTCAGTAGGCGGAGGTTCAAGCAGCAGTGGAGCAGCGGTAGCTGTCCTAACCTGCACGGGTCTTCAAGCAAACGTTGCAAAAGGCGGTACAATTACTCAACCAAATTTAGCATGTACCAATGGTGCCAATCCAACTGGTATTGAATGGACTGGTCGTCCAACAAACGGTGGTGCTGGTGCTGGTTGGGTAGTAAGTTCAACTACTCAGTCCACTTCCTATACCATACGCGTTAATGCTACTTGCGGTGCAGCAGGTAACCAATCAGGGGTTAGCTGCGGCACGGTAATCGTTGGTACAGGCTCAAGCAGTTCTACTGGGAACACAAGCTCAAGCAGTTCTGTTGCAGGCACAGGCTCAAGCAGTTCTGTTGCAGGCACAGGCTCAAGCAGTTCTGTTGCAGGCACAGGCTCAAGCAGTTCTGTTGCGGGCACAGGCTCAAGCAGTTCTGTTGCGGGCACAGGCTCAAGCAGTTCTGTTGCGGGCACAGGCTCAAGCAGTTCTGTTGCGGGCACAGGCTCAAGCAGTTCTGTTGCGGGCACAGGCTCAAGCAGTT
>Ga0268262_10000542_pt1 | contig 49568 bp, 52 predicted proteins | sample TergutNc150P3_FD_190354 | JGI IMG/M metagenome (GOLD analysis project Ga0268262, IMG submission 190354) | Nasutitermes corniger P3 segment gut microbial community from laboratory colony in Florida, USA - Nc150 P3 (SPAdes) (version 2) | ecosystem: Host-associated > Arthropoda: Insects >... | reverse complement strand
AAGTCGTGGTAGAAGATGAAGAGAGCCTGGATGAAGAACTTAATTTTGACAAGCCGCATTTTCGCCGTTTAGGGCTGGATTATGAAGAAGAGGAAGAAGAGTGAGTTTTTTTAAAGTTATTTGCGTATTTTTGTTGCCAGCCATTTTATTTTCGGCTTGTTCAACGGCCCGCCAGAGCGGAGCCGTTTCTGTTTCCACACATCCAAAAAATTCTGCCATTAAAACGGTGGATTTGCCAGAACCTGTGGGGGCAGCAGGTAAAACATCTTGGTTGGAATACAAATCTGGAAAGCAGGCAGCCGAGGCAGAAGACATATTAACTGCCATATACTATTATGACCTTGCACTGTCTGAGCTTTACACCGAACAGCGCATGGATTCTCTTGGGCAGCCGGAAGATTCTACGTATTATTCCACAATGCCAAATCGGATAATACGGGATTTGGAGAGCCTTTACCCCAAGCTCCTCAATCAAACCCAGAGTCAAGCCTTTTCGTTGCTAAACGATTACGAAAAAAGCATTGATGATTTTGAAGAAACCCCGCTGGATAGCGCAGAAAAAGAGATTCTTGAGAATTTTTTGGACACCACGGATTTGTCAAAGTTTTCCTTGCCTCTTACAGTAAATGCGCGCGTTATGCAGGAAATTCACTTTTTAACAGTGAATGCTAGAACCTTCACCGAAGGCTCTCTTTCTAGAAAAACAGCTTTAGACAGCATGATTTATGCAAAGCTAAAACAACGCAATATGCCCGAAGATTTGATTTATTTGGCATTTATAGAAAGTGGTTTCAAGCTACATGCTTACAGCCGTGCAAAAGCCGCAGGGCTGTGGCAATTTATACCCGCAACGGGCAAACGCTACGGACTGTCTGTGGATTTTTGGCTGGATATGCGCCGCAACCCAGAAGCAGCTACCGATGCGGCTTTGGGTTATTTGTCTGATTTGTACAATGAATTTGGCGATTGGTATTTGGCAATGGCGGCTTACAATTGCGGCGAAGGCAGAATTAGGCGGCTTGTGAGGGAAAGCTCTACCGATTCTTCAAAAAAAGTTTCTTACTGGGATTTGAAGCTGCCTCGCGAAACAATGCTCTATGTTCCGAGAATTTTGGCAGCAGCAATTATAGGGCATTTCCCAGAGAATTACTCGTTCACGGTTGAAAAACAAAGCCTTGTTCCTTTTGACACGGTTACAATAAAAGACTGCATTCCTTTAGACAAAGCTGGTGCCGCGGTTGGCGCAAGCATTAACACAATGCGCGAATTGAATCCGGAATTAACACGCTGGTGCACTCCTCCAAATTTAAAAACCTACACTATGAAGGTCCCCAAAGGTTCTAGAGAAAGATTTTTGGCAGCTTACGAAAAAATGGACAAAACCCAGCTTGTGCGCTGGCAGCAATACAAAGTGCAAAGGGGCGATAATCTCGGTCAAATATCAAGGCTCTTTGGACTCAAGGTTGCAGACATACAAGCGGCAAATAATTTGAGAAACTCAAGACTTAGCGTTGGGCAAGTTTTGATAATTCCAATGCCCACCGGAGCAAATCCTCCCGATAGACAGAGGCAAGTTGAAAAACAAGAAAGTGCGGCAGCACTCGCAAAAAAACAGCTCTTTGATGCTCCAGCCGAAAAATCAGGCGGCCTCAGCATACGTTCTTATGTTGTTCGCAGGGGAGATAATTTGAGTTCCATTTCTAGGCGGTTTGGAATATCTTCGCAAACTTTAATGACTTGGAATAATTTGCAGAGCAATAAGGTTATGATTGGGCAACGTATTTACCTGCAAGATCCTTCTAAACAAGATTCCAAAAAAAATGATGGTTTAGCTATTACCCCAATAACTCAAAAAGAAGTTAAGGGTACAAGCTATATAATAAAACAAGGCGACAACCTATGGGAGATAGCTCGCAACAACAATGTAACAGTTCAGCAACTGTTGGAATGGAATCCAGGTTTGGATAAAAAGATTTATCCAGGCATGAAGATTAAGATTGGCGACTAGCAAACCACGAATTTATATCCTCGCCTTCTGGCAAAAGGCCAAAGGAATGAGTTTCCAAACCAGCCGCCTGTAGCATAGCAGAAATTCTGGCCTCGCTTGCCCTGCCTGCGGCATCGTTGTCTAGGCAGAGTATAATTTTTTTGTTCTTGAACATTTCCACCCACTCCGGCTTAAATGAATTAACGCCCGGCACTCCAACTGCGCAAAAGTTGTGCCCCAAGAGCGTTAGGGTATCTATGGCTCCTTCGCATAGATAAACAATGCCTGGTTTTCCGTCTAAAACCTCTTTGTTGTATGGAAAGGGAATTGCTTTTTGAAGATTCAATTCTTTTGGCACAACGTCTTTCTCTATTGCTCTTGCTTGAAAAAAGAAAGGGCGATGCTGTTCATCTATGTATGGAATTATAATTGGGTGCCTGCCATATCTCAAAATTCCTTGGTTGTTGAACAAGCCTGCATATTGCAAATCTTCCAAAGAATATTTTGCGAGGAGTTCGCGGCTTGTGCGGTGGTAATCGTCTATTAAACGCAAAAGAACTTTGTCCCAAACGGGTTTGTAAATATGCCTTTTTGCGAGCCACCAAGCAGCTTTGCTATTTGGCGGTATTGGTGAGAGCAAGTTTAAAAAATCAAATATCACTTTTTCTTTGAAAAATTTTTGCCGCTCTGAATTTTCCTGTTTTTTTGGTTTTTGAACGGTGGATTTTTGCATATCTCTTTTTATTGATGGAGCATCGCCTTTAAGCCATTTAAGAGCCTCTGCAAAACTTATTCCGAGATACATTTGCACAAGTGAAATAACATCGCCTTTAACGTTTTCGCACACAAAGCATTTAAAATAACCTTTCTCCTCGTTAATGCTAACAGAGGGCGTTCTATCGCCATTAGCGTGACGCTCTGGGAAAAAACAACGGAAATGCCCTCGCTCAACCGACAATCCAAGCCTTTTAGCAACAACTGTTATTGAAAGCGAAGATTTTAATTCCTGAATTTCGCTGTTGCTCATCATAGATATGAATAAAATAGTATTTCTATTTTTATTCAGGTGAAGTTCAAAGTAATTCTAGCTGTTTTTTCCCTGTTTCTTTCTTGTCAGGGACCTTGGAGCTACTACCCAGAAAACCCAGAAAACTACAAAGGAATATGGATTACCGCCTATATAGTCTCTGGTCGGCCAGTGACAAACGTGTACCTTGAAAAAATGCACAACTTAGATGAAGTTTATATGCGAGGTTTTGCGTTCTACGAATCGGCAAGCATAGAAATAAAAGGCATTTTCAATGGAAGAGACACCTCATTTTTTTTAAAGCCAGATACCGCTAATTTTGCTCACAACCCAAACTGCTTTGTGGGAGATGAAAATTTAATAGCAGAAGCGGGTGCGCGTTATGAAATGTATGTATCTGTGACTTGGGATAGCGCAGGCAAAAGGGTGACCAGCGAGTTCAGCGCAAAAACACATATTCCAAAAAAATTCAAAATAAAAAGAGCTTACGATTTGCTCGGCGAGCAATTCAAAGAAAAAGATACCATTCTGTATTTGCCTCCGCCTATGGATATGAAATCAAATTATTTTATTCCCGAATACAGCAACGAAGATATTGGCGGTGCCTTTGTTTCAATGATTTATGAGGATACCACTGGGTTTTATTGGGGTGAGAATTTTATGGATAAAATAGCAGCGCAATTTAATCCGGGAGAAAGAGATCCAGCGAGTTACCACGCACGATTCGAGGATAGACGCTTGCTATACACAGCAACCAATATGCAAGTAGCGAATATGAACAAAGACATAGACAGCATTCCTATACTAGGTTTTATGATGCCCGCCATTGGAAACATCAAACTGCTGTTTTATGCCACCACTCGCGAATACATGGATTACCGGAACACCTTTATCCGAGGTTCTGACGACAGCCGCATAAAGCCTATTTACAATATTGAGGGAGGAGCTGGAATTTTCGCTGGAATGCTTGTTGATACATTTGAGGTTAGTTTGAAAACCACTCCGGATGTGAAAACGTATTCATACACAGAAGCGCAAACAAGCTATTGCACAGAAGAAGACGAGGAATATAATGTTGAAAAGTGGAAAACCCATAGTCAGTGCTTGGCATTTTGGGATAAAATTCCAACCAAGGATTATATGAAAGATTTAGTCTCTTGGTGCGAAATGCAGAATTTTCCACTGGACAAATACCCTGATTGCGGCTCGGCAATGGTACGTTTCTATAATAACGGCAAAAGATCTCCGGTATTAGAGAGAGAGGTGAAAAAATGGTGCGAGGAACATAAAGACGATAAGGAGTGCCTCGCTTAATGTCTCCTATTGCCTTGCTCCGCATAGCTTTTAGGGCATTGCTCAGAAACAGAATGAGAACATTCCTCTCCGTGCTCGGTATTGTTATTGGTGTTGCCGCTGTTATAACTATGGTGGCTATAGGCGAGGGGAGCAAGCAGTCCATAAAAGAGCAAATTGGCAGTTTGGGTGCAAACATTGTTATAATTTCTCCAAACCCTCGCCAAACAAGCGGTGTGCGCATGGACGCTTCGGCAACTCAGCTTTTAACTGTGAACGATGCCTATGCCCTGCGAAAAAAATCAAAATATTTAGTGGCTGTTTCACCGGTGGTTGATGCAAGAGGGCAGGTGGTTGCCGCTGGTGGGAATTGGCCTAGCGGAATAACGGGGGTGTGGGCTGAGTATTTGCAAATTCGCGGCTACGAGTTGGAAGACGGCGTTATGTTTGAAGGCGATGAAAATATGTCTAAGGTTTGTGTTATTGGAAAAACCGTTGCAGATAATCTTTTCCCGGGCGGTAATCCGGTGGGTCAAACGCTTCGCTATAGAAATATTCCTCTAAAGGTTATAGGTCTCTTGAAAAGCAAAGGAACATCTGGATTTGGGCAAGACCAAGACGATATTATTTTAGCCCCATTCTCTGCGGTTCAAAGGCGTATTTTGGCAACAACTAATGTTAGAACCATTTATGCAGGTGCTAGTGATGAGCAAAGCACGCCGCTTGCGGTTGAAGAGGCACAGGAAATTTTGAGCGAAGAGCACAAACTCCCCTATGGCAATGATTCTTTTCGCATTCAAACCCAGCAGGAACTTTTGGATATGGTTTCTAGCACGGCAAATCTTTTAACCGCTGTTTTAACCGCCATCGCTGGCATTAGCCTTTTGGTTGGCGGAATTGGTATTATGAACATAATGTATGTTTCGGTAACCGAGCGCACCCGTGAAATAGGTCTTAGAATGGCAATAGGAGCGAGAGGTTCTGATATTTTAATGCAATTTTTGATTGAGGCGATTCTCATAAGTTTAACCGGAGGATTAGTTGGAATTATATTTGGCGGTTTAGCTTCTTTTTTGGTTATGTATTTAGCCAACTGGCCCGTTACCGTCACCTTCTCAAGCATTGTGATCAGTTTTTCGGTTTGTTTTGCCACAGGTGTTTTCTTTGGCTGGTACCCCGCCCGCAAAGCGGCTAGGCTGGATCCTATTGAGGCGTTAAGGTACGAATAATATCCCTAAGCCGCGCCGCTTCCTCAAAATCAAGGCGGGCTGCCGCCGCTTTCATCGCATTATCCAATTCCTCAATATTGTATGAACCCGAACCCTTGCTCCGTTTTTCACCGATTTTCTTATTTTTGCCGTGAACATCCATTAAAGGGTCTTGGATTTCCATTAGGTCTTCTAATTTTCTCTGCACATTTCTTGGAGTTATCTTGTGCTGCCTGTTGAATTCAATTTGCTTGTTCCTGCGGCGGTTTGTTTCCAAAATTGCTTTTTTCATGGAGTCGGTCATTTTGTCTGCATAGAGAATAACCCTGCCTTTCACATTCCTGCTCGCCCTGCCCATAGTTTGAATTAGGCTTTTGTAATTTCTTAAAAAACCTTCCTTGTCTGCATCCAAAACCGCAACCAAGGCAACTTCGGGCAAATCTAAACCCTCGCGCAAAAGATTTATCCCAACCAAAACATCAAATTTTCCTATTCTCAGGTCGCGTATAATCTCGTGCCTGTCAAGTGTTTTAATATCGCTGTGCAAATATCTCGCTTTTATCTTTTTGTCCAACAAAAAATCCGTTAAATCCTGTGCCATTTTTTTTGTAAGCGTTGTCACTAAAATTCTATTTCCCTCTGAAACTGTTGCGGTTATGTGTGAGAGCAAATCTTTCATTTGCCCTTCAATGGGCATAACATCAATTTTAGGGTCTAGCAAACCTGTGGGGCGGTTGATTTGCTCTACAATGTTTCCAACTGTTTTTTTGAGTTCGTAATCTGCGGGTGTTGCACTAACGAAAAGCACGTTTTTTGGCAGTTCATACTCAAACTCCGTGAAGTTCATAGGGCGGTTATCCAAGGCGCAAGGCAAGCGCCAGCCATATTCCACAAGGGTTGTTTTGCGAACCTTGTCGCCCTCGCTCATGGCACCCACCTGCGGAATGCTGGCGTGCGATTCGTCAATGATCATAAGCCAGTCTTTGCCAAAATAATCCAAAAGCGTGAATGGTCTGGTGCCGGGTCTTCTGTTTTCAACAATTCGCGAGTAGTTTTCTATCCCCGGGCAAATTCCAGTTTCTCTTATGAGTTCCATATCATAGTGAGCGCGGCTGTTTAGGCGAGCTGCTTCCAAATCTTTGCCCTCTGCTTGCAACTCGTATAATCTCATATCTAATTCTTTTTGAATTCTATTTACGATTCTATTTCTGCTCTCTTCTCTTGTCACAAAATGCTTTGCGGGAGCAACAACAATTTCGCCAACCTCTTTTATGGTCTCGCCAGATACCAAATGAAACCAAGAGAGTTTTTCTATTGTGTCGCCAAAGAGTTCAATGCGAAGCCCAATATCATCGTAGCTTGGATAAATATCTATGCGGTCGCCTCGCACCCTGAATGTTCCGCGTTCCAAAGCATAGTCGTTGCGGTCGTATTGAATGGCGACCAAGTCTTTTAATATGCGGTCTCTATCCCGTTCTTCGCCAACTTTAAGGCGAACCATAAGTTCAAAATATTCCGCAGGGCTTCCCAAACCGTAAATGCAGCTCACAGAGGCCACTATTATCGTATCTCTGCGGGTGAGCAAATTTTTTGTGGCACGGAGGCGCAATTTATCTATTTCATCGTTTATAGAGGCATCTTTGTCTATGAAAATATCACTGGACACAATATAGGCTTCGGGCTGGTAGTAGTCGTAGTAGCTTACAAAATATTCAACGGCGTTTTCTGGAAAAAATGCTTTGAATTCGTGGTAAAGCTGCGCTGCGAGCGTTTTGTTGTGCGTTAAAATCAAAGTTGGCTTTTCTAAATTTCTTATGACATTTGCCATTGTGAATGTTTTTCCGCTACCTGTTACGCCCAAAAGAACCTGAAATTTTTCGCCGTTTTGGAATGATTTGGTTATTGCTTCAATAGCCTGCGGCTGGTCTCCGGCAGGGGAGTAGGGGCTTTTTAACAAAAATGGAGTAGGCTCGCTAGGAGGGCAAATATTCAAATGCCCAGGTCGGCTTTCTTCTGGGTTTAAATGTGGAACGGATAATTTCGCGTGAGACATGTCTGTTTGGCAATATAGTAAAAAGATTGCCTACAGCAACCATAATCAAAATCAAATTGTATCAATAATCGAATGATTCTGGGCAAGCCGATTGATAATGCGCTCCGCAAACATTTTCAGAAGTGCCATGGCAAGCAGTAGGCAGAAAACATTTGTCATATTTGTCATATACGGCATCAAGGCAAGTATCAGTTTTACAAGCATTAAATTCTGCATCATACAAACTATCGCATTTATTTGCAAGAGCTTCAACTTCTTCACAAGTGAGCCAGTCGCCTTTATCATCGTCTGAGCAGGAAAATGTGAATGCCAAGGCAAGCGAAAAACCTGCTGCCAGTGCGATTTTTGAAAGGAATTTGATACTGTTCATAGAAAACTCCTATTGTTATTCTTTTTCAATAGTAATATACATATTTTTGCGGCTTTTGTCAAGGGTGTGACGATAAATTAGCTAGTTAGTTTGGGTTGGATTTTAAAAATTACTATAGTAGCCACTGATTAACTCGCAAGGCTAATAGCTAGTTTGGTAAACGCATGTAAATTTTGTTGTTGCTAAAGAATTGAAAGAGTGAAAATTCCCTTCTTTTAGAGGGGTGGCAAGCCTATATGTGCAACCATTTGTGAGTAGGCTTGACGGGGCGTGGCCGCCAACGGCGGCAGCGTTTATATTCGCATAATGCAAATAAAATTGCGCATTCGCAGACAAAATCGCTCCACCTTCGGTGGCACACCCCGTCAGCTACGCTGCCACCCCGCTAGGAGCGGGGAATTTGTTAATTTAGATGCTTTTACCTTAGAGCGGGTAGTTAATCAACATTTTCTATATTCCCCCTATGACATTCGAACTTCCAAAACTGCCTTATGGGTTCAGCGAGCTTGAACCTCACTATGACGCCGCTACGGTGGAAATTCATTACTCAAAACATCACGCTACTTATGCGGCAAATTTGAACAAGGCTGTGGAAGCGGCTGGCTGGCAGGGCAAAAGCATAACGGAAATTTTAACAAGTTTGGAAACAGCTCCTCAGCAACAGAAGGCGGCTTTGAGAAATCACGGCGGTGGTTATCACAATCATTGCTTGTTTTGGGAATCGCTTTGCCCAAAAAGCACAGGCATAAATTCGGGAAAATTGGCAGAAGCGATAAATGCAAAATGGGGAAAATTTGAGAGTTTTGCCGAGGCATTTACCGCAAAAGCCTTAGGGCATTTTGGTTCCGGCTGGGCTTGGCTTGTGAAAAACAAATCTAACGAATTGGAAATTGTTGATACTCACGACCAAATCAGCCCTATCAGCCTTGGCTTCAAACCCATAACCGTAATTGATGTTTGGGAACACGCTTATTATTTGAAATACAAAAATGTTCGCGCAGACTGGATCAAAGCTTGGTGGAATATTGTGGACTGGAAAAAAGCCGAAGAACGCTTTGTCATATAGTAGCCACCCCCCGTTAGCTCTTAGAAATTTTTTCCTTGAACCATTCTTCTCCGTAAATAGGAATTTTTAGTTCCTTTGCATTCTCCAGCTTGCTGCCCGCATTTTCCCCCGCCAAAACCCAAGATGTTTTTTTGCTAACCGAACTGGTGACCTTTGCGCCATTTGCCTCTAAAATTGCTTTTGCTTCTTCCCTATCCAAAGTTGGGAGCGTTCCCGTTAAAACCACAGTTTGCCCAGCGAAAAGAGTTCCGCTAACGCCTTTGTATTCCGTGTTTATGCCTATTTCCTTTATTTTTTTCACCCACTCTTCGCACAAATTTGAATGGAAAAAATCATAAACACTCTCTGCGATAATCTCTCCTATTCCATTTATATTTTCCAATTCCTTTTTTTCTGCCTTTGCCACCGCATCTAAATTTTTAAAATGCTTTGCCAGAATTTTTGCCCCATTTACTCCAAGGTGGCGAATACCAAACCCCGCAATCAATCTTTCCAAGCTATTGCTTTTGCTCTTTTCTATGCCTTCCAAAACAACTTGCGCACTGCGCTCACCCATTTTGTCTAAAGCTGAGAGCTGTTCTTTTTTCAAATAGTAAATATCCCAAACATCTTTTATAAGACCCTCATTCAAAAGCACCTCTAATAAGGCTTCGCCGAGATTTTCAATTTCCATAACCTTGCGAGAAACAAAGTATTCCAAGAATCCGAGCAGTTGCGCCTTGCATTGCAAATTTTCACAGCGCAAATCCACATCCTCTTTTTGCAATTTCTCTCCGCAAACGGGGCAAAATTCCGGTTCTTTCACTGGCTCCGTATTTGGCGGTCTTTTCTCAGTTTGAACTTCCACTATTTTCGGGATAATTTCCCCACCTTTTTCAATGCCTGCAAAATCGCCTATTCGCAAATCCAGCCTTTTTATTTCGTCAAAGTTGTGAAGGGTTGCTCTTTTCACCGTAGTGCCACCGAGTTGAACAGGTTTAAGGTTTGCAACGGGGGTAATTTTTCCTGTGCGCCCAACTTGAACATCAATGCTCAAAAGTTCCGAATAAACCCGCTCCGCTTTGAATTTATACGCTATTGCCCAGCGAGGTGCTTTTGTATTTCTGCCCGCTTCTTGTTGCTGGAAAATGCTATTCACTTTAACGACCATTCCGTCTATATCAAAGGGCAGGGTTTTTCTCAAATTGTCAAAATAATCCCTAGCTTCAAAAATTCCCTGCACAGAATCTTTTACAAAATACTCAAAAACCCTGAACCCTAAATTTTTCAGTAAATCCAAATTTTGGCTGTGGGTGTGGCTGACGGGGTGTGGAATTTGGTATGCGAAAAATCTCAGTTCTCTTTTTTCGGTTTCTTTTGGGTCTTTTAGTTTTAAGCTGCCTGCAGCTGTGTTTCTTGGGTTTGCATAAGGGGTTTTGCCCAGTGAAATCATCTCTTCGTTTAATTTTTCAAATGCGCAGTGTTCCATATATATTTCCCCTCTAACTTCAAGTTCGCCGTTTGGGGCATTTTTCAATATATGCGGAATGTCTTTTATGGTTTTTATGTTTGAAGTCACATCGTCTCCGGCTTCGCCATCTCCTCTTGTAAGTCCGCGTACCAGTTTTCCGTCTATGTACAATAGAGACATACTAACGCCGTCTATTTTTATTTCGCAGGCATATTCAATTTTATCGCTTATCAAGTTGCTGAGTTGTCGCTCCCAGTCTAAAACCTCGGCTTCGCTGTAGGTGTTTGCAATGGAGAGCATTGGGGTTTTATGTGCAACGCGCATAAAATCGCCCAGATTTTCTTTGCCAACAGTTTGAGTAGGGGAGTCTGCCCGCTTTAATTCTGGGTACTCTTTTTCCAAAGCCTCCAATTCTTTTAAGGTGGCATCAAATTCAATGTCTGAAAAGAGGGTTGTTTTGCCCTCGTAGTAAAGGCGGTTCGCTTCACTGAGCTTTAGGGTGAGTTCTTTGATTCGTTCCGAGGGTGTAGGCATACAACACGCACCATCTTTAATTCCCATCAATAGTCAAAGTCTCGCACCCCAAAAGCTCTTGCGGAATGTTTTCAATGGGATTTCCATTTATCGCTATGAGACGGAGCGAAGCGCATTTCGCTAGGCTTGCTGGCAGTGTTTTTAACTGGTTTTCATCTAAAATAAGCTCTTTTAATTTGCTAAAACCGGAAAATTCCGGTGGCAAACTTTTTAACTCGTTGCCGGATAAAACCAATTCTTCTAGACAGCTCAAATTAGCGAGGCTTGCGGGAATGGTGCTTAAATTGTTGTTGTCCAAAAAGAGTTTTTTAAGGTTTTTCAAATTTCCAATTGAATTTGGCAGGGATTCCAAGAGGTTGTCGTGCAGGCTGAGTTTTACTAGGGACTTTAAGTCGCCTATATTTTTGGGCAGGCTTGTCAATAAATTGTTTGCCAAGTTTAGCATTTTGAGATTTTGCAAGCCGCATATTGAATCTGGAAGTTCGGAAATTGTGTTGTAGCCTAGGTAGAGTTTTTCGAGGTTTTCTAGCAAGCCAATGCTCTCCGGCAGGTTCATAATACAGTTGCCTCTTATGGACAACTGCCGCAAATTTTTCAATTTGCCTATTTCATCGGGAATGTATGCTAATTTGTTTTCGTCTAAGCTGAGATTTTCGAGATTTTTTAGCTCAAAAAGTTCTTGGGGAAGCTCAAAAAGCTCCATATCAGACAAATCCAAAGCCTTGCTATCGGCAGACTCTTTTATTTTTTCGGAGGCCTGCCCTAAAGCCTCTTGCGCTCTGCTCAAATATATACAAGCAGCCTTTTTCAACAACTGGGTTTCGTTCATAGTTTAAACCTTCGTTATATCAGCTTCTTTCTCTGCCAAAGCCGCATCTATTATGCCTATATATTTATCGGTGGTCTTTTGAATATTGTCAATTTGCTTTTTAGACTCGTCTTCGGGCAGCTCTTTGTTCTTTTTAACGGCATCGTTTGCCTCTCTGCGCAGGTTTCTTATGGCGGTGCGGCCATCTTCTGCGTGTTTTTTTGCCATTTTTGCGAGTTCTTGCCTGCGCTCGGCGGTTAAAATCGGCATTGCAATCCTAACGCTATCCGCTTCTTTTGAGGGGTTTAAGCCCAAGTTTGCAGCCAAAATAGCCTTGCATATAGGGTCTAAGAATTGTTTTTCCCAGGGGCTAACCAAAAGCATTCTCGGTTCGGGGCTTTTAACTGTGGCTATTTGGGGAATTGGGGTTAAAGTGCCGTAATAATCCACTTTTACATCGTTTAGGATAGCTGGAGAGGCTTGCCCGGTGCGTAGTCTGGCAAATTCGCGGTGAGTAGCCTCAACCGCCTTTTCCATTTTGGCTTCCAATTCTGTTGCCATATAAAAACCTCCAAATGCTATGCTATGTAAATATAACAATTTTATGCGAAAAATGCAAGTCCAAAAAAAATTTTCTATATTTTATAACCCAATGGGAAGGTGACCGAGCTGGCCGAAGGTGCGTCCCTGCTAAGGACGTGTGGGCTTTAAAACCCACCGCGAGTTCGAATCTCGCCCTTCCCGTTTTTTTTACGTGGGGTAATATGAAAAGTTTATGCAATGTGGTTTTATTGGTTTTCTTTTTGGCTTTGTTTGCAAATGCTCAGGAAGTTCCGCCGCCCTCTATCCTGTCAAATGACAGTTTACCCTTGCCAATAGATAGTTCTTTGGTTGTTGTACAAGAAAGTTCCTCGTCTGTTGTACAGGAAAGTTCTTCGTCAATAGCAAATACGTGCGAGCCAAAAAAAATAGACTATCAAAAAAACCTTAGGATGGTGGCTTATTTAAATCCCCTCCAGCTTTTTTATGGTGCGGCATCCAATATGCTTATGTTCACTTCAACAATTGAAAAACCTTTGAGTTTGAGCAGGTCCGTGGTAGTCCAGCCAACTATTTGGCTGGGCAGCTCAGACGGGTTTATTGCCGATGTTGTGGAATACGAAGATCTCAGAAAATTTGGTGGTAGCGTAGGAATACGTCAATATGCAACCGATAAAGGTTCAGGTTTTTATTTGCAGTTAATGGCTGGTGCATATTATACTTCTGCCAAAAGTATTCAATACAAAGAAGAAGATGATAGCTATTGGAACGACTACGAAATAAAAAGTTGGACAAAGGTAAAATGCGTATTAGGCGAATTAATGCTCTACATAGGTTCAGCGCATAAATGGCAAAATATCAGCTTCTTTTACGAAGGTGGCTTAGGTTTTGGCTACGATGGCACAGACACTTTTAAAATCGGTTATGTTAACAAATTAGCAGCCAGCTTTAATTTGGGTATAGGCATGCCATTCTAAAATACAACTAGGTCATTCTTGTGAATGGCCTCTTTTTGGTTTTTTGTTCTGAGTATTTTTTTCAGGTTTTCGCTATCATAGCCGCTTACTCCACGCGCTATTTTATTGCCTTTTGAATCTTTGACATCTATGAGGTCTTTTGCGCTAAAATGGCCGCTAACGCTTTCTATGCCAACCGGCAAAACGCTTGCGTTCTTTTTTCTTATTGCGTTCACGCCGCCATCGTCTATGGTGATTGAGCCTTTGGGGGTGCTTACAAAAGAGAGCCATTTTTTGCGGTTGCCAAGTTTTTTTGCATTGCCAAGGAATAAAGTTCCGGTGGCGTTTTCAAACAGAACTTCGTTAGGCATAATTTTAGTTCCATTTGCCAAAAAAGCATTGCAACCGGAGCGAGCAGTGGCTTTCACCGCTTCAATTTTGCTGTGCATTCCGCCCGTGCTAACCGCAGAGCCAGCATTGCCGGGCTTTCCCGCCAAATTTAAAATTTCTTGAGTTATTTCTGGTACCAAGTTCAAAAGCATAGCTTTGGGATTTGTTTTTGGATTTGAATCAAAAAGGCCGTCTTCATCTGTGAAAAGGAGTAGCAAATCTGCATTCCAAAACAAGGCAACATCGCTGGAGAGTTTATCGTTGTCGCCAACTTTAATTTCTGCCGTGGCCACTGAGTCGTTTTCGTTTATAATGGGAATAACTTTGTGTTTTAGCATTGAGTTGAAGGTGTTTTGCAGGTTTTTATAGCGGTTTCTATCTCTAAAATCCTCTGCGGAAAGGAGAATTTGCCCAACAGTCATGCCTTCTTTTTCAAATGCGTTTCTGTATGCGTGCATCAAGTCTATTTGCCCAACCGCTGCGCAAACCTGTTTGTCTGCGATATTTTTTGGTTTCTTTGTGTAACCGAGCCTTGCCATTCCAGTTCCTACCGCGCCGCTGCTCACAATAGCTATTTCTTTACCTGCTTTTTGCAAAATAGCAACGGATTTCGCGAATTTTCTTATGAATCCCAAATCAACGCCATTGCTACCGGCATCCACCAATATTTTAGAACCGAGCTTAATAACAATTCGCCCAGATTCAGCGAGTAAATTTTTTCGCAAGTCGCTCATCGCCAGCACCCCGCCCATCCTCTATCCACAGGGGCTGAATTTTTGCTCTTTGCCGTTAAATTTTGATAGTCCCAAAACAGAAGTTCGCCTTTTTTTCCGTCCCATATACTCCATTCGCTTTCCCAATCAAAGGTTTTTCTGTCTTTTATGTTCACTTCAATATAAGAGGCAAAAGCCAAATAGCGAACCTTGTAACGCAGGCTTAAATTTTTCAAAAATGTTTTTAATTCTTTGTTCTCGCTCAAGGGAATTTCCTTTAAGTTTGCAAAGGCTTTCCAAAATTCCGTAGAATCTTTTTCTGGAACTCTGGCACTTGGAAAGAGCAAAACCCGTTCATTGTTCGGAAACCAAGTTCTCAAAATGGAATCCTCTTTTGCGGCAAAATCAAATTCAACCGCGCTTTCGCTAAAGCTGTGGCAATAATCGCATTTTTCCGGCGAGCGGGCAATAACATTGAGTGCTGGCAAAACGCCGAGCAGTTCGCCAGAATCAAGCACTAAAATTTCATATTTCTTTTCCCTGTAAGATTTATTTATTTTCACTTCAAAATTTGGTTCCTCACCGCTACGGCAATTATCGCAAGGAGGAGTTTCCCTGCCGGCAGGTGAGTTCTTAACAGCGCAAGCGGCCAAAAGCGAGCTAATTAATATTAATACTACCAATCGCATCTAAAATATCTTTTTTGCGGTTTTCAAATTTTGCGCTTTCACCAGAGGCTTCAACAACAAACATCTTTTCTTTGTACTGCACCGCCGCAACTAAATATGAATCGTGACCTGTGCTGTTTGCAAATGAAAATATATAACCTATTGCCGCTTTGCCATCTATGGTTATATTCAAGGAATCTTCTTGCTTGTAGTTTGAGTTTTTCATTTTTAGCAAAAATGCCTCTTTCCAAAAATCCATTGAGGCTTCTGATTTTTGCTCATAAGCAGAAACCCTGTACAGAACTCCGTCTGAACTTATGGCTTTGAATTTATCGCTTTCGCTTTCGTAAGCGGCAAAATTTCTAGGTTCGCTTGCTTTAAAAGAAGCGCACGAGAATAAAAAAAGTGCGGAAAAAATTAAAAGAAATCTCATCTTAAAAATCCCTCCGCAAAGAATTTAAATCGGTTGAGTTTATCCATACAAATGGCGAATTTATCTGTTTTATTGGGCGGACAGTTGGCGCAATGGGCCTTGCGTAAATTGCAACCGAGGCAAGGGCGGCTCTTTTTTCTATTGCTTGCAGAGTCCCTTGCAAACGCTCTATTTGCGCATTCAAGCTCACCATTTCGCGTTCAACGGATTGCAACTCCGCAAAGGGAGCGTTTTTCACCAAATCCATATAGGTCGCCAAAAGTTTTTTTCTGGATTGTATTTGCGAATCCAGTTTTTCTTTCTCCGTGCTTTTATCTGTGCTTTCAAAGCCTTTTTGCTCAATGGTAGCAAGGCTACCTATCAGCGTTTGAATTTCTTGCAAAGCCTCAGTAGGAAGCCTTAGAAGAACAGAATACTCCGTGAAACTCGTGAAATAACCGCCTTTGGATTCTGCTGTTTCTATTATTTTTTGAAAAACGCTATCTGTATTTGCGGTTTTAATGTGAAAATCAAAATGTTGCTCAACTTGCGCAAAAGCCTGAACTGCGATTAGCAAACCAACTATTAGCCACACTCTCATTTTACCCTCCTCAAAACTTCCAACACGGCTTCGGAGTTCTTTTTTTCTGCTTCTACATTTGGGAAATAAGCAACGGCTATTCTCAAAGTTTTTTCATCGGATTTTTTTAACAAGGCTATATAATGAACTTCGGGTTCTGTGCCAAAATCTTGCAGACGAACTAGGGAAAAATTCTCTTCGGTTTTAAGTTCTGCCGCATACTGGGATTTGAAAAACTCAAGCATTGCCTCTGCCCAAAAGCTGGTGGTGCCTTGGGGTTCGTTTTTCCTTTCAAAAGCCTGGAATTTTGCATTAAGCGCAGAAGCTGTACTCCACACACGTTTGGTATCTTCGGTCTCTATGAAATCTTTTGGAACGGAAAGTTTGAGTGCTTTATTCTTATTTGAAGATAATTTCATATTGGGTAAAATTGAGAACCATTCAAAGGCACTTATATTTGCTCTATACGGAATAACCACAGGTATATTGCTCACCCAAAGGTTTATGGTGGAGAATGCGGCTTGGCGCAAAAGTTCTTTTTCTTCCAGCTTTCTCTGCTCAATTTGCTCGCTCACCCTTTGAATTTCTTTCAAGAGGGCAATTTTTTCTTGCTCGGTTTTTGCGGCGGCTAAGAGATGCTGCAATCTTGCCAAAGTGCTTTCTGCTATTTTTAGGCGAGCGGCATTGTCTGAGTAGGCTTCTGTGATGTCGCTTGCGGATATGTTTTTGCTTGTGACTCGCCCAAGTTTTAATATTTGATTAAAGAAATTTCTGAATTCCGCAACGGGAATTTGCATGGAAATAAAGCCATTTCTGCGATTGCTAATTGAACCGCCCTTTGCCTTTGCCCAAGTTGCAACCGTATCTATAAGCACTTCCGGCTCTGCGCTTTGCATAGTGATGCTGCCGGTGTAATTAATCATTCTCGCTTGGTAGCTTGTAGATGACATACCCTCTATTGCCATATCTCCGTCAGCAGCAGCATTATAATCTGCAATCCGCCCACCTAAAAACACACCAACCCCGCCAGAGCCTCCCGTTTCCGTCATTAAGGCAGCTCTAGGTCTGCCACCCGCTCCATAAGACTTTCTAGCTGGCGCAGGGTAATAGCCTGCATCTGCCTGTTCCTGAGCTACTGCTTCATCTTCATAAGCTACTGAGTTGTCATATTGAGAAGCCTCTCTGTGGGGAGCCGCACACGAAAGGAGCAGAAAAACGCTTGATAGTAATATAAAGTAGGGCACAGGGGTAATATAGTAATTTTCCACTAAAGAATTTTCTACATTATGCCGATACATATAATGAGAGGTGACGAATGCAAATTTCCAACACAGGTGTCCAGAGCAATGCTGCCGAGTGGCTCAGAAAAGCCGCCGCAGAGGAAAGTGTTCGTGAAAAAAAAGAAAAAGCTACCAAAAAAGAAAAAGCTGCAACCGCCTATGATGTATCAATATCCCCAAATGCCGGAAATTCCTCAGAAGCCTTGGTAAAAGCCAGAGCAAATGCCTTGCCAGAGGTAAGGGAAGAACGCATAGCTCCGGTTAAAGAACGCCTTCAAAATGGTTATTACAATACTCCAGAATTCAGTAAAGAACTCGCAGAACGTTTAATTGAGGGCTAAAAAAGCCCTTATCCCTGATGCTCCAATGTCTAAGCTGCTCTTTTTCGCTTGTCTTTTAGTTTGGGCGCTTGGCTTGGTGAGGGCAGAGGATGCCTGGTTTTCTGCAAAATTCCCGATAAATGGCACTTTTTACCCCGTAACAGCCCGAATCCACACCCAAAAAACAGGGGATACCATAGAATTTTCGTCTGAATTGCAATATAGGGCACTAGATACGGCTTTTTCAATGCACACAACGGGGCTTTACAGCATTTCCAAAGAAAGCCCAATTTGGCAAAATTCCGTTAGAGATGGCTTGTATTCCGTTGAGTGGAGTTTTAGGGATTATTCGGAAAGGCCGGCGGCCATCTATTGGCGATATCCGCAGAGCAATGGCACAATTACCTTTGAAAACGAGGCCCTTCCAGAGGAATTTCTCTATTTTTTGACAGAAAAGATAGACGAAAAAAACAAAAGCAAAGACCTCAAAGTACTCTCTCCTGTTTGGGAAATCCCCTTTGAACCCAATGCTTGGACTGCAACTGCCAAATACACAGGGCAAAAACTGCGCATTGATGGCGTGGACTGCTATATGGTTCTCTACACAAGGAGCGATGGGGCAAAAGCGGAATATTATATAACAACAAAAGGCAAGCAGGTTTGGCGTTTTCAAACTTTTAGAGGCGTGTGGTTCAATAGGGTGCAATGAATTTCTACATTTACCCACATGGATACGGAAAACACAGAACCTACAGTAGAGCAGGTGGATGAGGCTGGCGAGATAATTGTAAAAGAACTCGCCAAGGAATATCTTACAAAAGGCGCATGGGCAACCATAGCTTTTCATTATCAGGAAAAAGATAAAACCGGAAATTTTGGAGAACCCAAAGTTTCTCTGCGGCGCTTTCAAAAAATCAGCGGCGTTTACAAACAGCGCAGCAAGTTCAATGTGAGCAGCAAAGCGCAAGCTGAGCAGATTATTGAGGTGCTCAAGAAATGGTATGAGATTTGAGGTTTTTTTCAACCATTCCTAAAAAAAAATTTCCTTGGCAGTCGCGCTTGGAGCCTCTAGCTAAGGCTTTGTTGAAAAAAGAAAAAAAGAACGACTTTGTGAACATTGTCCTTTGCGATGATACTATGCAAAGAACGCTGAACCGCGATTACCGCAAACTTGATAAAGTTACCGATGTTCTCTCTTTTGCGTGGAACGAACCGAATTTTTTAGGCGAAATTTACATAGCCGAGGGTCAGGTTAAAAGGCAAGCCTCTCTCTATGGCAATTCCTATTACAGAGAATTAAAGCGGGTACTTGTGCACGGGCTTTTGCACATCTGCGGCTACGACCACCACAGCAAAGCGGAGCGCAAAATTATGAGGGAAAAGGAGAATTTTTATATATTATAATTATGTCCGTAGAAACCATTGCAGAAACGCTTTTAGAAAAGCTGAAAAGTATAGCGCAAACAGAAACCGTTATCGGCGAGCCAATACACTCCGGTGAATCGACCGTTATTCCCGTTAGCCGCGTGTCTGTTGGCATGGGCATGGGTGGGCATTCGGGCAAAAGCGATTTGGCTTCTAGCGGCGGCGGTCTTCGCATAGACCCTGTGGCTTTTTTGGTGCTTAAAGGCGATGATGTTAAAGTTTTACCTGTAGAAAAGGGGCAATCCACGCTTTCAAAAATAGCAGACCTAACACCGGATGTGGTTGCATTCCTGTTAAAAAACGTTTCAAAGAAATCTGAAAATTCTGAAAAGGATACTGCAAAATGAAACCTCTAAGACTTTCGAAAAAAAACAAAAAATTAGCTGGCGTTTGCGGCGCATTTGCCGAGAGCTTTGACATAGATGTAACGCTTGTGCGCATAGGTTGGGCTTGCTTTGCAATTTTCGCCGGCACTGGATTTTTGGCGTATATAATATGCTGGCTTGTTATTCCTAACGAGGAGTAACAATTTTTCAATACGGATAAACCACCAATCCAAAATTCATCTGCAGCCTTCGGCCAGAAATATCAATGTCTTGCGAGTTATCATAGTGCTTGGGAATCCACCTGTGCTCAACTTCCATCACTATTGCGGCAAAAGGCGAAAGGGAAAATCTGTGCCCAATTCCAATGCCCCATTCGTTCCACGCTACATCGCTATCCGGCGAATAAATTTTGCTCCTAACGTACGAAGCGGTTATGTATGGACGTTCAGGTCCTATTGCGGAAAAGCCTATTTGAGCGGAAAAATCAAATCTTTTTGTTTCGTTTATAGAACCCGTGGAATCGGTTTGCTCCTCACTGCCCGTACTGACTCCGATTCTTGCAAACCCAAGACCATTTATCCAAACCCCAGCAAAGGGAGTAATTCTCAGTATTCCTGTGCCGTAGTTGTTATTTTCAAGCAGTCCGGAACCTGTTTCCAAAACAGCTCCTAGCGCAATAGGCAAATTTTGAGCATACCCGCAAATCGGGGCAGAGAGAAAAAAACCGAATAAAATCGCGCTACATAATGCATTTTTCATCTTATTTCTCAACCTCAAACTTATCAAATGGCGTGTCTTTATCCACTTCGTAAACAGATACGGAAATGCCATTGCCATTAACTTCAAAAATTGAATACTCTGGTATTCTGTTTTGTTGAGCATACGTATTGGTTGGCAAAGGCTCCTCTGCTCCATAATATTTTATTCCGCTCGCAGTTGAAAGAGTCATATAATATATGTTGCCCAATTTGATTCTGGCATATACGTGATCGTGCCCTGCCAAAACAAAATCCACACTGTGCTTTTTCATGAGTGTCTCAAAACCTGCATCAATATAATATTGAATATCCAGCTCTTTTGAATGCCATGCAACACTTCTGGTGGATTTGTGGTGCTGAACTATAAGCCATTTATACTTCCCGCTGTACATAGTTTTTGCAGCGGCAAGAGTTGCATCAAAATTTTCTATATAAGGCTTTGCCTCGTCCACGCTTCCAACCCAAGCAGATGTGTTTAGTGCAACAAAGAGAATATTGTTGTATAGATAAAAATAATTGCCATATTTATCTGCTGAAAAATCTGCTGAAAAATTTTGCTCGTTTGGCAAATTGAAATGGTACTGGAAAATTTGATCCCTATCGTGATTGCCAAAGGTTGGAGCAAGGGGTATGCTTCTGAGTTCGGGAGGCGCAAAGAGATTTTCATATTCTTCTTCGTTGGAGCCACTATCAACCTGATCGCCTGTGCTTAAAATAAAATCTGCTTTTGCTGCAGTAATTTTCTCAACAGTGGTTTTCCAGCCAAGAGCCACGCTTCTGTCGGAACTGAACCAATTGCTTGTGCCGTCTTGCTCGCCTATTTTGATTTGCGGATCTCCTACCGCGGCAAACTTGAACGTTTCTTTTTGCGGGGTTTTGTATTTGTATTCCGCGCTCCAATTGCTGCTGTCGTCAGATACACTATAAGCATATTTCATATTCGGTTTTAAATTTTTTGCCGTTACTTTGTGAAAATATTTACCTTCTGATGCTGCCCCCGATATTCCTCTTTCTGTTGAAACAAGTGTGCCATGTTTAGTAATGCGTACAAAGGAGTTTTTGCCATTATCTGAATACCATGCAAAATTGACTTCGGCAATGGTGGAACCTGGTGTAAGCCCAAGCATTTCTGGTACAAATTCAGTTTCTTTGATAACGGGTTCTTTGTTATTATTAGAACACGTAGCTAAAAAGAAAGCTAGAAGCATGAGGAGGTATTTTTTCATAATAGTTATAATATATAAAATCTATATTACAGTAAGGTATGTTTCTGTTTTTCATCATTCTTTTAGCAGCAAATGGTTTTGCCGCGGGTTGGTATTCCAATGGCCCCGGCTCCGAAAAATGCTATGGGCCAGAGAATGGGATTTTGGTTTGCCGCGAAATTTTTAAGGAGTCAGATAATTTTTGCTACGGCAAAGAAAGAGTTTGGGACGGTTTTATAAGAGAGCGGATAATGTACGATAGAAACTGGAGAATGGGCTGGTACGATAAAAAATTGATATTTGTTGCAAACCTGAGCCGCAAATGCGAGTATCACGGGTGGGCAAGGCTGCGGCTTGATAATGGAACTTGGAAGTGGCAATGCTACATCAACAACCGCGAAGCAAAAGATGAGGAGTGCAAGGGATTTACCAAGCATTGATTAAATAAATTAGCTTTTAATTTAACTCAAGAGCAAGCTCTGTGCCCTGGCTATAAGGTATTTGCAGTCTTCTATATCTTTGTATTCCTTTTCCAATTCACGGTAAAATTTGCGAGCTTCGCCATTTTTCTCTTGAGAGATTAAAACGCTTATGAGATACACATAAGTTTTTGCCAGTCGCAAAGTAGAATAATTTGATTTGTTGTCCATTATTCCATAAAGCCAAGCGAGAGCTGTGTACATGTGATTGTCTATGTCTGTGTCTTTAAGCGCAAACTTGCACATCATAAAATTGCTCACAACTATATCAAAACCATCTGTTGTTTGCTGCTCGCTCATGTGCTTCAAGTTGAATTCGTTGAGTAGCCATGAGAGGTATGCCGCGCCTTTTTCTCTGGGTATTCTAAAGAAAGCGTCTTCGTCTGCACCGGTTTGCTGCATTGCCAAATTGCGCCTCAAGGCAGCCGCATTAGAGAGCTTGGCTCTGTTTTCTGGTGTTAAATGGGATTCATAGCGCCCTTCTGGAAATACTATTGTGAACCAATCCAATCTTGTGGATGCGTAAAAACATTTGGGGCAAACAGAAACCTGATAAACAGAAAAATCTATCGCATTTGGATCTGTTGCATCTGGCTCGAATATGGGAACAATCTCTGAATCACTCCATTTTTGCCTGTAATAATTCTCATCCACCATAAAACCAGCTACATTATCGTTGTTGCAAAGCGGGCAAATCATTTTTAATGTGCGGAAATGACCTTTGCCCTCTGCCAGTCTGAAAAAAGTCCGGTTCAGTTCGGGATTTATTTCGTGGAAATCACGCTCAAATTCCACTATTGTGGAATATACCAAAAATGAATTAACGCTTTTCAGTTGCTCATTTATCTCTGGCCCTCCGCCAAAAAATGCGATTTTGCGATTTTCTTTGCACAACTGGTCGTATATGTTTTTGAAGAACACCACAGCAGAACCGTCTATGCGTTTTGTGCTCCGCAAGTCGAAAGCCATATCCAATTTGGTATCTTTAATTTCGTCCATTAAAAATAATTTATATTTAAGCACTTGTGCAGAAGTAAATTCTTGGCCTGCGTCATAACACATGTAGTGTCCGCGGGTTTGTTTATGTAAGCTCATAAGTAAAGGAAAATGTAGAAAATTTACGTGGGAGGCAAAGGAATATTAAACCTTCCATTGCTGGCTATGGCGGTATAACCTTCATATATAGGATGCAGGGGTTCGCCTTTTGCGGAAAAGAGCGATTTTTCGCCTTTTAGCGTTGAAAATGCCCCCCCAGCTTCTGCAAAAATGAGCGGATATGGGGCTATATCCCAAAGCGATACCACAGGGTCCATCATAATTTCCGCTTTGCCGCAGGCAACTTGGTAATAACCAAAGCAATCTCCCCAGCCGCGGTACAGTTTGGCATTTTTGCGCAAACCGGCAAACCACTCGCCATAGCCTTTGCTCTCAATGGTGTTTATGGTTCCAGAAAGCACAAGGGAATTTTTGAGCTGGGGGGTATCAGAAACTCTCACTGCACGGCCATCATCTGCAAAAGCCCCTCCACCTTCGGCAGCCCACACTTTGCTGTTCAGCGCGGGGAGCTGAATTAAGCCTGCAATGGGGGTGCCTTTTCTTAAAATCGCGATTAGCGTTCCAAACAGGGGAACTCCATAAATAAATGATTTTGTGCCATCTATGGGATCCAGCACCCATTGGTACTCCGCCTCTGGTTTTTCCCCTCCAAATTCCTCGCCTATAAATCCGAATTCAGGGGTTTCTTTTTGCGCAAAATTCCGCACAAGTTCTTCTGCTTTTTTGTCTGCAATGGTCACAGGCGTTGCATCTGCTTTCCATTCAACGCTGAGTGCGGTTTTCCAGTGTCCCAGAATTTCATTTTGGGCAATGCTCCCAGCTTGCAGAATCAGGGATAAAAGGTCTTTTTGCATTATATTATATCTTTTCCCTTAAGCCGCATATTCAGCATTAAACCGACCAAAATCATGCAGGTTAAAACAAATGAACCTCCATAAGACAAAAATGGCAATGGAAGCCCCGTAACAGGCATCCAGCCAATAGTCATAGCCACATTTACAGTGGTGTGGAAAAATAAAATTGTGCAAGCTCCCGCAACCACCAAATTGACAAACCTATTTTCGTGCAACCTGCATATCATTATGCCTCGCCACAGCAAAATAAAAAACAAAATCAAAACCACAAAGGTACCCGCAAAACCAAATTGCTCGCCCAAAACACTGAAAATAAAATCTGTGTGCTCTTCTGGCAAGAAGGAGAGATTTACCTGGGAGCCTTCACCGAAACCCTTGCCGAACATACCGCCGCTGCCTATTGCCACTTGCGATTGTATAACCTGATAACCCTCGCCTTTAGGGTCTCGCATAGGATCTAGAAATGTCAGTATGCGGCTTCGCTGATGGTCTTTCATGGAATTCCAAGCCATTTGGCTAGCATAGCCAGAACCTATGTCTAATGCCATCACAAAAATTATTATCCACAGCGGGAATTTGAATTTTATGGAAACAAAAAACACGCTTATTATGAGCAGGTTCCAATAAAGCGGGGAAATAGCGGAAAATATAATGCTTGCCACCGGACTTACGAGCAAAAACAAATCCACCATGCGGAAGCCAGCCCAGTAAAACTGTACTATAGCCATAGCGGTAAAAACCAAAGCCGTGCTTAAATTGGGCTGTTTTAAAACTAACAAAAACGGAACTATAAACAACAAGCCTGGAACAATTAATGTTTTGGGCTGCTCAATGCTAATTCTATTTTTTGAAAGCCAAAGGGAATTGGCGAGCAGGTAGGCAATTTTTGAAAATTCCGATGGTTGAAGTCTGAATCCAGCAACATCTAACCAGCGACCTGCACCTTTTGAAATATGCCCCGAACCCGCAACAATAATCAAGGTAACAATGGCAACAACATAAGTTATCCATGCGATATTTCTCCAAAATGTTGCAGGCATAAAAACTATAATGCCAGCTATTAAAGATCCAGCAGTGAAATGAATAACCTGCTTGAACCAGTCGGTTTTATACCAAATTAAATCTGAGTTGCTGGTTGCGGAATACACAAGCGCAAGCCCTATTCCTATAAGGGCAAAAAGGGAAAACATAAATAGCCAATCTAATCTTTTCATTTTACCTCTGGATTAAAATACGCATCCAAAATTTTTTGCGCTATTGGTGCAGCCATAGCACCACCACCACCCGCATTTTCCAAAACAACAGAAATGGCTATTTCTGGAGCCTCCAGAGGTGCCACCGCCGCAAACCACGCGTGTGTTTTGTCTCCGTGCGGATTTTCTGCGCTACCAGTTTTGCCACCTACTTTAACTCCATGAACTATTGCGCGGCGTCCTGTTCCATGCGGAGAATTAACAACTTCATCCATGCCTTTTAAAACAAGGTCTCTAGCTCTTTCTGAAATTTTCCCTTCGCTTATTTTTTCCGGTGCGAATTTTCTGAGCACTTCTCCTTCGGGGTTTCTTATCTCTTTTAAGAAATGCGGTTTATACAAACCCTTTCCCCAAGCTATTGAGCCTGCCATTGCAGCTTGCTGCAGGGGAGTTACTAAAAGTGCGCCCTGACCTATGGCAATATTGAGGATTTCTCCAGAACTCCACTTCCAGCCTCTTCTCTCAAACCATTTTTCATAAGTGGCAGAATCTATCAAAAGCCCAGAACGTTCTCCTGGAATATCCACGCCAAGCGCGGAACCAAGACCAAAGCGCCTGCCTATTTCGCTAATTCTTCTGTTGCCCACATCCAAACCCAGCTGGTAAAAAAACACATCGCAAGATTCTCTGAGCGCACCCACTACATTCAACACTCCGTGCCCTCTTGCATTCCAGCATTTTGCATATCTGTTTCCAAACTTATAACCGCCAAGGCAGGTTTTATATTTTGAATGCTCTGATATTACGCCGTATTCCAAACCAGCAGTTGCAGTGATTAACTTAAAAACAGATGCCGGAGGATACACTCCGCTTATAGCACGATTTGTGAGCGGTTTTGCCGTGTCTAGGGCAACCGATGCCCAGGCTTTGTGAAGTTCTCTTTTTTCCAAAGAGAATATATTAGGATCAAGTGGCGGGCGGCTTACCATTGCATAGATTTCGCCGTTTCGCGGATTAAGTGCAACGATAGCTCCCTTTAGTCCCTCTGGAATGGCGGTTTCGGCAACTTGCTGGAGTTTCCAATCTATTGTTGTCACGAGGGCATTTCCTGATATCGGTTCTATAAAAGGCATTCCTTCCACAGCTCCCATTTCACGCCCCATAGCATTTACCTCTACAAATTTGGAACCGTTTTCTCCCCTGAATTCTTTTTCGTAGCTGAGTTCCAAACCTTTTTTGCCAATGCGGTCTCCCATAACATAATGCTCATTTTCTGGAAGATCAAGCTCGGTTTCGGATATTTCGCTGGTGTAGCCAAATATATGCGCACCATGCGAGCCAAAAGGATAGTCTCTTCGTGATTCAACTAAAATTTCAATTCCTGGCAATTCTTCTGAACGTTCTTCAAAAAGCGCAACTATTTCTGGCGAAGCATCTTCTATAAGCCTTTGCAATCTGAATTTCTGCCACTTTCCTCTTTCAAAAGAAAAAGCGAGCGAGGAGGAATCCAGCAAGCGTTTTCCGTTGCTATATGTTATTCTCAAAAGCCTATTGAAAACGCTGTCTCTCACATCTTTGGTTTTTAAATTATTGTACCTTAATGATACTTGATAAGAAGGTCTGTTGCGAACCAAAACCACTCCGTTGCGGTCTAAAATATATCCGCGGCTCGCTTTTATAGTAACTGGGCGAATGCGATTTTCTTCGGCTCTTTTTAAATTGTTTTCATATTCAAAATATTGCAGTTGCAAAAGCCTTATGATTAAGAGGGTAAAGGCCATTGCGCATACGCACACAAACACGAGAGATTTTAAGTTCATCTCATGGCGCTGGTTTTCTGTTTCTTGAGAAGGTGAGAACATATTTTGGCTTCTATTTGTATATATTTATTTTCTTTTTTACCCCTAAAGACAATAAATAAAAGAAAATTGCACCAAGGCTAAGAGTATATATGGCATTGGGAAAGGAAATGTATGCCATCGCTTGTAAAATTTCATCACTCTTTTTTCCAATAGCAATAAAATATATTATATCTTTTATAAAACAAGCTATAATAAGTACAATTATCTCTGGCAATAGGTTCAAATCTATAAAACTCTCTTCAATTTGCCCCACTGCAAAGCCTATGATGCAATAAGAAAGAGAAAAGGCACCAAACCATTCAATGGGCGCATAAACATCGCATAACAAGCCGGAGAAAAAGCCAAACAAACAACCCGCAAGAGTGCCATGCCTAAGCGCTGCTATAACCGTTAAAATCAAAAGAAAAGAAGGCTGCGCATCCAATATTTGAATTTGCGGAACAACAACCGTTTGCAAAACCGCAGCCACAAAAAACAAAATTGAATATAAAATAAAATTAACCATATCTCAGTTCTCGTCCCATACAATCCAGTCCATATTCTTTCTAATAACAAAAACTTCTTCTAAAGATTCTATATGTTGCAATAATTTAATATTTCCAAAACTTAAAACCTCAGAGTCGTTTTTATCCAATTTGGTAACAACGCCAACAGGAATCCCTTTTGGATAAATTCCCCCAAACCCAGAAGTCACAAGAGTATCGCCTGGTATTAAATCTGCGTAACTTGAAACCTGAATTTGCATATCGCCGCTATTTCTTGAGAACACCATTCCAAGTACTCTTGAACGCTGGGAAATAACGGAGGTTCTTGAGTTTGGGTCGGAAAGAAGCTGCACCATTGAATGATACGGAAAAACTTTTGAAATTTTGCCAACCAAACCGTCTACAGTGAATACAGGCATTCCGTAAAAAATAGAATCCGTTTCTCCTTTGTTTATTACAACTGTTGTCATGTATGCGCCTGGATTATGCCCTATTATCTGAGTTAAGAAAATAGGATAATTCCATTGATTTTCAAACAGCAGAAGTTTTTTCAATCTTTCATTTTCAATGGCATATTCCTTGGCTAAATCAATTTCCAATTTAAGTTTTGCATTTTCCTTTTTTAATTTTGCGTTTTTTTCACTAAGGCTACCTATATGCATAACATAAGAAAGAGTGGACTGCGGCAAATAAAAAACATTGGACAGAAGAAAATCAGCTATGTTTTGCTTGTGCTTAACCTGAGTGAGCAACATATAAAGAGACAGACCTACAAGCAACGCAAAAATGACAGCTCCTCGCGCCCATCTACATATCTTGATTATATATTGTATTAAGTTCATTATACCGAAGAAGCCATAAGGACCTTGCAATTACGGTAATAATCCAAATTTTCCAAAATTCTAGCAGTGCCTTTGCAAACGCATAATGGAGCATCGTCTATTACACTAACAGGAAGCCCTGTTTCGTGACGGAGCTTTGCATCCAAGCCCCTTAACAAGCTTGTACCGCCAGCCATTATTATGCCTTTGTCTAAAATATCGGCAGAGAGTTCTGGAGGAGTGCTTTCCAATGCCTTTTTGGCGGCATCCACAATTTGGAAAACAGATTCGCTTAGTGCCTCTCTTATCTCTTCGCTCTTGATAACTATCGTGCGCGGAATGCCGGCAGCCAAGTCTCTGCCCTTAACTTCCATTTCAAGCTCTTTTTCGAGTGGGAATGCGGAACCGATTTTCTTTTTGACATCTTCTGCTGTGGACTCTCCAATCAAAAGCCCGTGGGTGCGCCGCAAATAGCTAACAATGGCGCTATCCATTTTATCGCCGCCAACGCGCACAGAAGATTTGCAAACCAAACCGCCTAATGAGATAACGGCAACTTCCGAAGTTCCGCCGCCGCAATCTATAACCATGTGCCCGGAAGGTTCTGCAACAGGGATATTCATGCCTATAGCTGTGGCCATTGGCTCTGCCACCAAATGAACCTCTCTGGCTCCGGCTGCTCTGGTTGCATCCAAAACAGCCCTTTTTTCCACTTCTGTTATTCCAGAAGGAACGCCAACCACAACCCTAGGCTTAACCAAAAACAGCGGGTACCTTTGAACGCGGCTTATAAAATATTGAAGCAGTGCCTCAACTAAGTGATAATCTGCAATAACGCCGTCTTTCATAGGGCGTACGGCAACAATTTCATCGGGAGTGCGTCCGAGCATTTTTTTTGCTTCGGCACCTATGTATGTAACCCTTTCGCTTTTTCTGTCCACAGCAACAACCGTAGGCTCATTGATAACTATACCCTTGCCAGACACGTGGACTAGGGTATTGGCAGTGCCTAAATCTATGCCTATGTCGCAGGAAAACAATCCGAACATATAAATTCCTCTGTTAAATTGTGGAATAATATAGAAAAATAGCGAAAGCCTAACTGCCAATGCGTTGAATTTCGTCATCTATCTTTATCAAGGCACGGTCGCTGGTGGTGAAATCCTGAGCTATGATAAAGCTGGAAATCCCTAGGTTTTTAATCTTTTGGGAATATTTTTTCTTTAAAAAACTATTTATGCTGCCAGCATCTGAAAAACCTAGAACTTCTGTGGAAATTGCCCTTGCCTCGTCGTAATTCACGGAGCGGATTATTTTTTTGCATTCCATAATGCACCAAGAAGACATGGAAAGCTCATCCACCCCAAGCCCTACCAAAAGCAGGGTGCTGAGTGGGTCTGCTGCCATTTCGCCGCAAACGCTAACAGGAATACCCTCTTTGTGGGCGGCTTCAACCACCAATTTTATTGACCTTAAAACCGCTGGATGGTGCGGTTCGTACAAAGAGGCTATTTTTCCATTAGACCTGTCCACTGCTAGGGTGAACTGAATTAAATCGTTTGTGCCAATGCTCAAAAAGTCCACTCTTTTGGCAATTTCCTCAATAATTATAACAGCAGAGGGTATCTCTATCATGGCACCCAACTCCACTTTGGTTATAGAAAGCCCTTCTGCCCTTAGCTCTGCGCAGCATTCCTCGTAAATTTCTTTGGCTTTTTCAAGTTCGCCTATGCTGGAAATCATAGGGAACATTATTTTCAAGTTGCCTCTGCTGCCAGCTTCTATAAGAGCCTTCATCTGCGTTCTAAAAATATCCTTGCGGTCTAGGCAAAGCCTTATGGAACGCCAACCCATGAATGGATTGGATTCAACCTCTGCGTTCACCAAAGACAGCATTTTATCGCCGCCCGCGTCTAATGTTCTTATGGTAACGGGCAGAGGGTCTAACTGATTGACAACCTTGCTGTAAGCATCTGCCTGCTCTTTCCTCGTTGGCAGAGCATTTCGCCCAAAGTAAAGAAATTCGCTACGGTAAAGCCCAACTCCAGAGGCTCCAAAAGAGGTGATTTCACTCGCTTCTTCGTATCTCTCTATGTTTGCGTTTAATCTTATATACTTTCCATCCATTGTTATGGGTTCCAAGTCCCTCATGGTGAAAAGCTCTAATTTTTGGTTTTGAAAAACCTCTATTTGCTTTTTGTATTTGTTTATATCATTTTCATCGGGGTTGACTATAACTATTCCGTTGGTGCCATCTAGTATGAGCAAGTCGTTTGATTTAATCGATTCAGATAAATTTCCAAGACCCATCACCGCTGGTATTTGCATTGAGCGAGCAAGTATAGAAACGTGGCTTGTCACACTGCCAGAATCTATGGCAAGCCCCAAAACCTTGCCCTTGTCAAAGTTCATAAGCATATTTGGGCCTATGGAAAACCCTGTGAGCACGGCTCCGCCTTCTTCAATTTCTTCTTGCAGAGCAAAGTCGCTTTCGCTGCTATTGAGGCATAGCAGCGTGCGGTTGTAAATATCTTTTAAATCTTGAGCACGCTCTTTTAATATTCCTTCGCTGTTTTCAAAATTCTCTATTAAACTTTGCATTTTAAGATGAAAGGCATAGCCAGCATTCCATCTCTCGTCTCTTATCAAAGAAATAACGCCATCTATCAAGAGTGGGTCCTGCAAAATCATAAGGTGCGAATCGAAAATCTCGGAGTCTTTTTTGCTAACCGCTTGAAGAGTTATGTCGCGCAGGTTTGAAATTTCTCTTTTAACCTGCATAATCCCTTTGCGAAAAAAATCAATTTGGCTTGCCGTTCCTTCCCTTGAAATTTTATATTGCGAAACAACAACTTTTTGGCGAACAATCAATTTTGTTTTTGCGATTACGTATCCGGGCGAGGCAGCCTGCCCGATGAACATTTTCCTTTGATTTGTTTCTTGTTTAGGTGGCATCTTCGTAGAATTTGTTTTTGAACAACTCTGTTAAGTCGTCCGCGGTTTTTTGTTCATCAGGCCCATTTATTATAAACTCAACTTCTGCGCCCGGTTCAATTGCAAGCATCATCAAGTTCAAAATAGACTTTGCATTCACCTTTTGACCGGAATACAAAAGATCTACCGAGCTTTGCGCAGAGCTTGCTATATTGACTATGTGTCCGGCAGGCCGGGCATGAATTCCAAGCGTGTTTTGTACTGTTAGTTTGTGGTGTATCATAGTTTTGTCCTTAGAAGAAGCTTATGTTGATATCCAGACCGTCTTTTATTATAAGGCGAAAAAGACTATCTGCCGAGTGTACTGTTGTAGTTAAATCATCGTGCAGCTTGCGGTCGTTGAGCAATATGCCAAGCGTATTGTTTTTGGATTCCAGCTTGCTGGTTAAAGCCAAAACCCTTTGCACCGCAGTATCTGCCTCGTATAATAAAATATTTGTGTTGCCTAGCAGGCCGTTTGCATCTGCCACAAGTTTTTTTAACGGTTCTTTGTTTTCATCCAAAATTTCGTTTACCTTTCTCGTTGCTCCAGATAGCCCCGCTAAACTACCTTGCAGCGCAGGCTCTGCTCTTTGAACTAGGTTGTTTGCCTGGTCTTCAAGGTCTTCGGCTTTTTCTAAAATGCGCTTGAATCTGTCTCTGAAATCTTGGGTGGCTAAGGTAGAATCAAGTATTGTGTGCGCAACATTCATTATTATCCTTGCGCTATCCAAAACCTCGCCAGCCATTCCCATAACCTCTGCTATGCCTGCATCAAACGAACCCTTTATGGTATCGCCCGCAGAAAAACACTTTGCGGAATCACCCAGCAGCATACCAATTTGCCGCTCTCCCAAAAGCCCTATATTCTGCACCCTTATATCTGAATCCACCGGAATTTTAATATCGCTTCTAACAGAAACTCTCACTAGAACGCCGTTTTTGTGCAAAGCTATATTGTTTACCTTGCCGAGCTTTACCCCGTTTATTTTAACTGGGTCGTCTTGGGCAAGAGTGCTAACTTGGCTAAAGCGCAAATAGTAGGTTAAAAAAGTTTCGCGCGGGTCTTTGTCGTTTAAAAAGAATATGCCAAAAATAAGGATTGCAACAGCTACAACTATCACAAGACCCACAATCAAATAAAGAGTGTGGTCTTTTTTCACAGAATAAACCTCAGGGTAAGCATATAGATAGTATAATATAGTAAAATTTCAAACCCCGAAATTCCACCTGAGATGGTCGTATATAAAATCATTCCCGTTGAATTTCAATCCAAAAAATTTCTCTATTTTTTCCAGAGAGAATAAAAATGGCTCGCTGCCCCAGCCTTTGTCCTCTTCTTCAATGGTGGATTTTGTGCCCGGGCGCATTGAAATAGCTTGCTCGGCTATGCTTTTCCAGCTTATCCATTCCGTGCCAAGCCCAAAAAATACCTCTTCGTTCAAATCGCTTTTGAGAACTGCGGAATATAGCATTGCAAGCTGCGAGGCGTGGATGAATTGTGTGCCATCGTTTTTGGTTAAGCGAACAACTCGGTTTTCTTTTACCGCTTGCGTTATGTTGAAAAATCTGCGGTCGGGCTGGGTTACTCCGTCTGGGAAAGCTAATTGCCCGAATGTGTAGCCCGGGCGGATTATATTGCGTTTCATTTTTGAGTTTGCCCCAAGAACATAAGCTTCGCCTGCCGCTTTTGTTGCGCCGTATAAATCCACAGGCTTGCAAACCATTTCCTCATCTGAATTGTGGCGAATTTTGCCGAGTGCCGCTGTGCTTGAAGTGTAAATGAATTTTTCGCAGCCTGCATTTGCCGCAAACTCCAAAAGCTGAACAGTTGCCGTGGTATCTTTTGCGAGCATTTCAAGAGGAGTTTCGCCCCAGCCAAGCGCAATGTGAACGCAGGCATCGCAGCCCTCCAGCCCTTTTTTTATAGCCTCTGAATCCAGCAAGCCCGCGCTGATCATTTTAACATTTTCGTGCTTTGCAAGGCTTGGGATTTTATTCGGATTTCTTGCCAAAATTTTTAATGAGTGCCCTTGTTCCAAAAATTCTTTTGCAACAAAATGACCTATAAAGCCTGTGCCACCCGTCAAAAAAACTTTCATTTCAAGCCTCTTTATTTGTTATGCAGTTTTCCATCCATTCAAAGTAAGGGGCATAAGCTCCCACGCCCTTGAAAAACAGAATTTCGGGAAGGTCGTAAGGGTGCCTGTCCAAAATGGCTTTTTCCAAAGCCTCGTGGTGATAGGTGGGCGCTTTGCAAATTAACAACACCTCGTTTTCATCTTCTATTTTGCCTTTCCATCTGTAAATGGAATTTATCGGCATAAGCTGAACGCAGGCGGCAAAGCGGTTTTCCACGAGCTCTTTTGCCATTTTCTTTGCGCTTTCCATATTCGGCATTGTGGTTGTGCACATCATCGGGTGAGACATATTTTTCTCCTGATAAATCAAATATAGTAAATACGGCTGGCGAGCCCGAAATTTTCTATATTTATCCTAAAACGGAGATAATTTTATGAGCCGCAAAGAACGCAGGGCAAATGCACGCAGGGCAAAAATTGAAAATTTGCACAAACCAGTCAAAGCTAACCGCGGAGTTTTGATAGCCGTTGCCATATTCACAGTAGTTATAGTTATTGCTACCTATGTTATCAGGTACAGCAACACTTAAAATAATTACAAATGGAAACTGTCCAAAAATGCGTCTAACTCGGCGTTGATTTTTTGCCTTTCCTTGTTCTCCATAAACCAGTCAATGGTTTGTTTTATCCCTTCGCTAAATGGAATTTTTGCTCGCCAGCCTGTGGCGAACTTTTTTATTTTTGAATTGTCAAAAATTGCGCACCAAGCTTTGTCGCCCAAAAGACCCGCACCTAAATCAGGATTTTTTTGGGCTATCGTTTCGCTTGGAACACAGATGAATTTCGGATTTGGCGCGCCAAGGGCATTGGCTACGCACTGAGAAATTTGCCGCCAAGTTAGCCATTCATCGCCTGTTATGTGAAAAGCATTGCCAATGGCGGCTTCGTTTCCGAGCAATGCCACAAATGCCGCGGCAAAATCTTTTGCGTGGGTGAGTGTCCACAGAGTAGTTCCGTCTCCGTGCAGAATAATTGGTTTGCCCGCGAGCATTCTTGCGGAATTTGTCCAGCCGGAACTGCCCATAGCTGCGGGTATAATGGTATCGTAAGTATGCGAAGGGCGTACCACGGTTATTGGAAAATCTTTTTCCCTGTACTCTTTGAAAAATAATTCCTCGCAGGCAATTTTATTGCGCGAGTACAGCCAATATGGATTTTTCAGCGGAGTGCTTTCTGTTATGGGTGTCGCACCGAGCGGCTTTTGATATGCAGAGGCAGTGCTTATGAATATGAACTGCTTGCAAATTTTTCCGTAAAGTTCAATATCTGTTTTTGCTTGCTCCTCAGTGAAGCATATAAAATCTGCCACAACATCAAACTTCAAATCTTTTATGATGTTTTTCACAGAATTTGGATTGCCAATATCCGCTTTTAGTTTATGAACCTCTCTTGGTAGCTCGCGTCTCATAACAGAACCGCTATCTCTGTTCAATACCCACACCTCATAGCCTTTTTTGAGAGCTTCTTGGGTGCAATTCCAGCTAATATTGCCATTTCCGCCAATAAACAAGACTTTCATACGCCAAAAAGATACAAATAACTATATTACCCCCATGACTAGACCGAATTTGCTTCCTGAGTGGAAAGCTCTGGAAGCGCAAGCTCGTTGCGCACAGAAAACACATATGCGCGATTTATTCAAAGCAGACCCAAGCCGAGGAACAAAATACTGTTTAGAGGCAGCGGGTATTTATCTGGATTATTCCAAAAACCGCGTTAATTCAGATACCCTTGACCTGCTGGTCAATTTGCTCCTGAACTGCGGCTTTGAAAAAATGAGAGAAAAGTTTTTCTCCGGTGAAAAAATAAACATCACGGAAAAACGAGCCGTTTTGCACACCGCCCTTCGCTACCAAGGTACAGAGCCTATACTGGTAGATGGCAAAGATGTTATGCCAAAAGTGAGAGCCGTGCTCGCCCATATGAAGGAATTCACCGCGCAAGTTCGCAGTGGTGCGTGGAAGGGACATAGCGGCCGCCCAATAAAAACAATAGTGAATATAGGCATAGGCGGTTCTGACTTAGGTCCTGTGATGGTTTGCGAGGCACTTAAACACTATGCGGGAGAAGATTCTCCAAAAATTTATTTTGTTTCCAATGTTGACGGCACGCACATAGCAGAAACACTAAAAGAGATAGATTTAGAAGAAACCCTTTGGGTGGTGGCTTCCAAAACTTTTACAACTCAAGAGACAATGACCAATGCAAACACCGCCAAAGCCGCCGTGCTTGCCAAGTTTAACGGGGACATTGCCTCAATAGCCAAGCACTTTATAGCCCTTTCCACCAATGCGGCAGAGGTCTCTAAGTTTGGCATAGATACAGCCAATATGTTTGAATTCTGGGACTGGGTTGGCGGTCGCTATAGTTTGTGGTCTGCCATAGGGCTGCCCATAGCACTGCGCATAGGTTTTGAGAACTATATGTTCTTGCACGCTGGCGCTTACGACATGGATCAGCATTTTAAGTCTGCCCCTGTTGAACAGAACATCCCTGTTATCTTGGGGCTGCTCGGCGTTTGGTACAACAATTTCATGGGCGCAGATTCATACACAATTTTGCCTTACGACCAATATATGCACCGTTTTGCGGCATATTTCCAGCAAGCAGATATGGAATCCAATGGAAAATCAATAGACCGCGAAGGACAAAAGGTGGATTACCAAACCGGTCCAATTTTATGGGGCGAACCGGGCACAAACGGACAGCACGCTTTTTATCAGCTCATACATCAGGGAACAAAGATGATACCCTGCGATTTTATTGCCCCAGCCAATTCACTTAACAAAGTGGGCGACCATCACCGCAAGTTGCTCTCCAACTTCTTTGCCCAAACCGAAGCCCTGCTCAACGGCAAAACACTGGAAGAAGCCCAAAATGAGCTAATCCAGTCAAACAAATCAGACGAAGAAGTGGAATTTTTGGCTCCGCACAAAGTTTTTGAGGGCAACAGACCTTCAAATTCCATTATGGTGAAAAAAATAGACCCAAGAACTTTGGGGGCTTTGATAGCCATGTACGAGCATAAAATCTTTGTTCAGGGCATTATTTGGAATGTGAACAGCTATGACCAATGGGGGGTGGAGCTAGGCAAGCACCTTGCCAGCAAAATTCTGCCCGAACTGGAAGAGGGCGAAAATTCCCCGGATATTGAGCTCAACCACGATTCCAGCACCAATGCTCTTATAAAGTGGTATTTGAAGAACAGGGAATAGGGGGAGGGGGGTACTATGAACAAAATTCTTTTTTCTATGCTTTTTTTGGCTTCTTTCTGTTTTGCGCAGCAAAAAAGCATTGTTTTGGACGGTGGCGTAGAAATTACATCCATAGACGACCAGCCAAGGGAAATGGATGCCTCTCTTTTCAGCGGTAAATTGACCGAAGCCCAAAAACTCGCTTATATGCCAGGCGGCAAAACTCCGGCATCGGTTAATGTATTTTTGGTGAAAATCGGCGGGAAAACCTATTTAATAGATGCTGGTTTTGGAAATGCGGTTAAAGACAAGCGCATAGACCCCAAAAAGATAGATGTGATTTTCATAACCCACGAGCACGGCGACCACATTTCCGGTCTTTTGAAAGAAGACGGCACTGCAAACTTTTCTGCCCCCGTGTTCATTTCCAAGCCAGAAAGCGAATATTGGCTAAAAAAAGAAACCCCAAATTCCGATTTACAAAAAAAACTCTCAAATGTTTATGCTTCACGCTACAAAACCTTTAACTTCGGCGATACTTTGGCGCCCGGCATTGTAGCCATAAGCGCAATAGGCCACACACCCGGGCACACCGCCTTTTTAATAGGAACGGGCAAGCAAAAACTCTTAATAGCAGGCGACTTTCTCCACGCCGCTGCTTTGCAATTCCCCGAACCAACCGAATCCGCAAGTTTTGATATGGATAAAGAACAAGCCGTTAAAACCAGAATATCTTTGATGGAACAAGCCGAAAAAAACGGCTGGTTCATCGCTGGCATTCACGTTCCAAATCCGGGGTGGGGAAAGGTTAAAAGCAATGGGAAGGGCGGGTTTAAATACGAGGCGGGGTACTGATAGTGTTATGAGTGAAGAATTATTGCAAAGAGATTTAATCCGTAATCCCGAAAAAATCGGGAAATGGGATTTTTATAATATTGGCGCAACAACAATAAAAGCACTGAAAGAACACGGCATTATTCGCAATGTAAATTATGGCAATGAAGAAAAGAAAAAGATAGATGCTTTGCTTGTACTTGGGAAAAATGTAATTGCCGTTATTGAATATAAAAAACCATCTGAATTTAAAACGGCGGAGCAAAAGAAAAAAGCTATAAAACAAGAGCTAGAAGTTGCTTGTAAACTTAAGGCGAAAATTTTTATTGCAACAGACACAAAAGAAACTGTTTGGGTAAACGTTGCAACAGGGAAAAAAATCAAAGATGAGAACAATCAAGAATTGAAAATAAATTTTGATTTAAAAAATGAAAAGTTACCTGATTTGATTGAAAAAATAATTATCTCAATTAATGAAAAAAACGACCAAATAAAACCTAAAGAGTTGGTTAATCCTACTGATTTAGCAAAGAGAATTTGGCAAATCGTATGGAGCATAAGTGGAGCAACACCAGAATCGTGCTTGTATTCTTTTGTCGAATTGTTTATTTTTAAATATTTAAGCGATTTGAAAGTATTGGATCATCCCGAAGATTTTGACTCTTTGATAAAACTTTATGACAAAAAAGATCCTGAATACGTAATTAATTATTATGCAAGAAATATTCGTAGAAAAATCAAAGAAGAATTATTTCCAAAAGGGGCAGATGGCACAACAATTATCAATGGAACTGTTTTTGTAAATAATGACAATGAAGCTATTGAGGGAAGAAGTATCGCCTTTGAAAAAATTCTAAAAGAATTCCAAAATTACGGAAAATTGGAAAATATTCATCCTGATTTCAAGAGTAAATTATTTGAAAGTTTTTTGAAAGAAAGCATTAGTGAAAAGAAATGGGGGCAATATTTTACACCGTTAAAAGTTGTTCAGGCTATCGTAGAAATGGCAAAAGATGATATAAAAATAGGGTATAAAATTTGTGACCCCGCAGGAGGTGTGGGAAAATTCTTATTGGAAGCCGTTAAACCAAAAATAAATCAATTCTTCAAAGTTGAAAAAAATGAATTGAAAAACGACATTAAAATTTTTGGCTATGATATTGGTTTTGACAAAGATGAGCAAAAAACCATTATTTTGGCAAAAGCAAATATGTTGATTTATTTTTCAGAATTGATAAAAGACAATAAAACGATAACTGCACAGTTTGCCGATTTATTTAATAAAAGTTTTGAACTCAAAAAAAATTCAATTCTTGGGACATTAGCCGTCAAGGAAGAAAAAAAATATGATTTGATACTTTCTAATCCTCCTTATGTAACAAGTGGAAGTAGTAATATCAAAGAAGAAATAAAGCGAAAGGGGCTTTCTGATTATTATAAAATCAATGCGATGGGTTTGGAAGGTCTTTTTATGGAATGGATAATAAAAGCTTTAAAACCGGAAGGTAAAGCGTTTATAGTTGTTCCCGATGGGATTTTCAATCGTCAAAATGACAAAAATTTAAGACAATACATTATTGATGAATGTTTTATTGATGGGATTATTTCTTTACCTGAAAAAACATTTTTCTCAACCCCTAAAAAAACTTACATTCTTTGCATTACCAAAAAAACAGATAAAAAAGAATTACAAAATACACCTATTTTCACCTATTTAGTAAGTGAAATTGGCGAGAGTCGAGACGTGTATCGTTTCGATATTGAACAAGACGATTTAAGCGAAGCCGTTATTTTATTTTCACAATTTAAAGGTACAAAACAATATTTTAAAACCAATGATAAACGTTGTAAAATTCAACCGATAAAAATGTTTGACCCTAAAAATCATTGGAGTATTGACCGTTGGTGGACAAAAGAGGAAAAAATAAAATTAGGAATTGTAGAAGAAAGAACATCCATTGATATTGAAAATTTTAGTGACTTAGTGAATGATATTTCAGAAACTCTTAAAGAACATTCTGAATTACTGAAAGAAGTTGCTGAAAAAAAAAAAATAACGTGTGAATTTCGCGAAATTTCTTTATCAAATAATGATTATTTTAACTTATTCATAGGAAAGCGGTTACTAAAAAAAGATTTAATTCATATAAAAGGAAAAATCCCCGTTTTTAGTGCAAACGCAAAAGTTCCTATTTCTTTTCACAATAAAAGCAACATAACAGATTTCTCAAATAACTTTGTGCTTTGGGGTATTGATGGAGATTTTGATTTTAATTTTATTTCTAAAAATACTCTTTTTGTAACGACAGACCATTGCGGTACAATAAGAATTTTGAAAGATGAAATTTTGCCTGAATATTTGATGTTACAACTTGAAAAAATAAAACATAAATATGGTTTTGATAGAGGATTACGCTCGTCATTAAAAAATATGCGAGATGTCTGTGTTGAAATTCCTTTTGATGAACAAGGCGATATTGATGTTGAAAAACAAAAAGAAGTGATAGAAAAATATGAACCTATCGTAGAATTAAAAACAAAAATAGAAAATTACAAAAAACAAATAGAAAAATTGAATGTTGAAGTAGAAAATGAATACAGAAAGAGAATGTTTAATCTAGATGATTTATTTAAAATAGAAAGTGGCAATTCAAAACTCACACAAAATTATCTGAACAGTCACAAAGGAGATTATGTTGTTTATTCCGCAAATACAAAACAAAATGGCGTGTTTGGGTATATCAATTCATACGAATTTGACAAAGAATGTATTCAATTGACTACAAACGGCGTTTATGCAGGAACATTTTTTTACAGAGAAAAACACAAATTCAGCATTAATGGAGACGCAAGATTATTAATTAAGAAAAATGAAAATTTAGATTATTATTATCTTCTTAATGCATTGAAAAATGCTTTTGCAATGCATAATTTTAATTGGGAAAATAAACCGACAATAGAAAAAATTAAACCTATTGAAATTCCTATCCCTATAGATTCAAACGGCAAATTTGATTTATCTGTTCAACAGCAAATTGCTGAAAAATACCACAAAATTGAGCAAATAAAGAAAAATATTTTAGAAGAATTAGATAAAATTTCAAATATTGAAATAGAGTTTGATTAAATCTTAAACTTAATAACTAACTCGCACATAATTCTCCGGCACATTTAAATTCCAAACGCCGCTTTTCCACTCGGCTTTTTTGTCTATGTTTTTTATTTCCAGTTTCAAAGAGTCTTTTCCAAAAAAGGCCAAAACGGAATTATCACTGTATTCCAATGTCAAGTTTGATGGCTGCTTTGAATTATCGCAGTTCAGGGAATTTATTTTTTGACCAAAGAATAAAAGCGAAAATTTGTGAATATCCACGCCGCCATAAATTGGAATAAAAACGCAATCTCCCTCTCCTTCCATATAACGCTCGTTTTGCGAAAAAACAATTCGCCAGCCATCCTTCTTCCAAAGAATGCTCGCCGCACTGAGCCCCAAAGTGCTGCTGCTCAACTCAAGGCGATATTTCTCATTTGGAACAGCAAACAAAACCGCAGACAATTTCTCCTTCACACTTCCCTGCGAAACAGCAATAACCGCCTTTACTTTTGCGCTATCTGGCAAGGCAGTTTGCTTATCGCCATAATAAGTTTTTGGGCGTGATGAGCAGGAAAATGTCTGAACCAAAATGACCAGAGCAAACAAGTTTACAAGAATTTTTAAAATATTATTCATCATTCCTTCATTTTTGCTCTGTAGGCTTTTGCTCTTTCATCTAGTTTTAAGGCTTCGCAAACTTTGGCTAGATGCAGCCATAGTTCGTTTGCCTTCATTCCAGAGGCTTCTAATTTTTCAAGTATTTTCAGGGCTTCTTCGTACTTGCCTATTTTGTACAGCCCCCAAGCTTTTGAATCTAAATATGAAGATTCTTCTGGCATAAAATGGAGTGCCTTTTCCACAAGGGACAAACCTTTGTTCACATCTTTATCGTGGTCAATAAGCATATAGCCCAAATTATTCAAAGCAATGTGATTTTCCGGCTCAGATGTCAAAAGCTGCTCAAGCCATACAATGGCAACGGTTATGCTATCCATCATCTCGTAATTGTTCGCTATTCTAAGCGCTATTTTAGAAGTGAATTCCTTTGAAGGATGCATATAGAATATGGTCAATAAAACCTCGTTTGCATCGTGGTATTTCTTTAAATTAGACAGAATTTCCGCTTGGAGAAAACCGTATTCGGCATATTGCATTCCGTTTGCCTTGAAAGCCTCGCCCAGCAATACGGCAGTTGCGGAATCAGGGGCACCTGTTTTGTCGTAGAGAAAAAGCTGCTTTTCCAAAAGACGCGGTGGATAATCCAATTCTGGAAGAAGAATATCGTAAATTCTTTTAAGTTCATTATAATTTTGCAAAAGCTCCAGCAACTGCGCATACTCATAAAGAACGCCCAAATTCCCGTTTATCTTATCTGATGCTTTTTTATAATAAAGTGCCGAGCTGTCTAAGGTTCCATTTTCTCTGTAAAGCCTAGCTAAAAAAAGAAAATTGTCTCCTGTGGCTTTGGGGCTTTGCACAGCTAATTTAAGCAAAGGGAAAGCTTCGCCAGACTTGTTCTGTTTTAACAAAATTTTAATGAGTTCGTCTAGCAAAAAATGGCTCGTTGGTTCGTTGGCAAGCGCTCTTTTGTAGAACAACTCCGCAAAAATAATTTTTCCGTCTTCCATCATATCCAAAGCGCGCAAATAAGATTCGTGCGCTACAACCTTGCTTGGGGTATCTGCCTTTAACATAGTGTCTATTTTTGCAAGCTCTGCCGCCATATTGATTTTTGGTTCTGCGTTTGCAGCAGGAGCAGACACATCTGGCTTTGGACTGCTGGAGCAAGAGACTATCATTGCCAAGATTACAAATCCTAAACCCCATGCTCCATAACTTAATTTATTATTTTTCATTCTCACTCCGCTACCGTTAAATCTATTGTTGTGCCTGCTTCCAAATATTCACCGGGCTTTGGGTTTATCTCCAAAACCGTATTTGGCAATTTGTCTTCTAACTGAATGGTTATTATGCCTCCGATTTTGAATCCCAGTGAATCTATAATCTCCTGTGCTCTGGAAAGCGACATTTGCCGCAAATTAGGCAGCAAAATTTTCCCAGAGCTATTGCCCGAAGATATTACGATATTTACTTTGGAGCCTATGCGCACACGCTTGCCCGCTTCTGGCTCTGTACGAATAACCACACCTCTTGGAATTTCGGCATGCGCTCCTTCTATTTTGGAACCGAGTAAAAGCTCAAGCCTTTGCAGTGAAATTTCTGCCTGCCTTTGGCTTGCACCCCGCAAATCTGGAATGCTCACCTCTTGCCTGCCCTTTGAAAGAGTTAAAAGAATGGTTCTGTTTCTCTTCACGGTTCTGCCAGCTGTTGGCATTTGAAGCAGCACGTGGTTTGCCTCTATTTCGCCGCTATATCTGCCATCTTTTGCCCATTTGACATTCAAACCAGCACCCCGCAAAGCAGTTTCGGCTGAGTCCGCTGGCAAATCCACCACATTTGGCACAGGCATTGTTCTTGCCGACTGCCCAGACATAGCGGGCATAATAATCCAATTTGCCAAAATGGCAAGAAAAAGCACACCAAACACCCAAAAAACAATAGCAAAAAGTATCGGACTGCGATTTAAATATACAAGAAAACGTTTCATGTTTTTACAACGCCCTATTCCTTCTAAACTCAACCAAGTTTGAAATTTCGTGGTTAAGCTCATTCTCTTTTAGCAAGTCTTCCAAATGGCAGGGCATTCTCCAACTCCAGTTTTGAGGACCTATGGTGCCGGGGGTGTTCACCCTGTCTATTTCTGGGTTTTGCGGAATGAATTTTTGAGAGAGTGCCATGAAATCTTGAAGGGGCAAAATGGCAACAAGGCTATTTGAATGGAACAGGTTTTTGATTATGATATTCACGTGCCCCGCATTCAAAACATCGGGTGCAGAACCGTCTTGCCCAATGTGCTTCCAATAAAAATTCCTGTCAAAATCGTGCTCTGTCCAAAGCCCTAAAAGAGTGGAGGAATCGTGGTTGCTGGTTGTGCAAACAGAGAGCCTAGGATACTGAGAAAGCGGTATGTATGGCTGCCCGTTTTGCTTCCAGTCGCGGTGCCACCTTTCAACCCTGAGCGCCAAAATGCCAAGGTTTTCCAAAACACCCGGAACGCAGTTCGGCACTGCGCCCAAATCTTCTGCGCACACGAGCATATCTGCTTCTTTGGAGAGTACTTCCAAAAGTTTGTGACCATTTTTCCCCCACAAATCTTCTTGAATTTCCTCGTTGTGCTTCATAACGTTTTTAATGGTGTTTCTTTCGTGTTCGGGCAAGGTGAGCAACACAGAGGAGTTATACCAATACCAATACGGATGAAGTTCATCTTCGGTGCTGCTAGGCGTGAATACCCTATCCCAATAGACATTCAGCAAGGCATCCTTAATGGGCTGCTCTTCTTCCAAAGCCATAATTGAACGCTCAGAATGATATTCTTTTCTCAAAATATAACGGCCATAAGAACCTTGCAAAGGCTCAAAATATTTTTGCTTTGCTGCTTCCGTATCTGAGCCAAATCTGCTCTGAAGTTGCTCGTCTCCAAAATTCGGGTTGGTTAAATAATGCACGGTTTCCCTTGGGATTCCGGCTTGTGCAAGTTCGTTCATGTAAATTGGAATGGAGGGAACAAAATGCCCCAAAATTCCGGTGTATTCCTGTTCTGGCACCACCCATATTCTGAAAAATCCAAGAACGTGGTCTATGCGGTATGCGTGGTAAAATTTTGCGGCGTGCTTAACTCTATCGCGCCACCAGCTAAAATTTTCCTTTTCAAGGTTATCCCATTTGTAGGTTGGGAATGCCCAGTTTTGCCCGCTGTAGCAGAACATATCGGGTGGGGCTCCGGCACGGTTATCCAAGCTGAAAAACTGCGGATAATGCCAAGCATCTGCGCTGTCTTCGTTGATTAAAATGGGAATATCGCCTTTTAAGCGAATACCTAGTTTGTTGAGTTCCGAAACGGCTTTCAAAAATTGTTCTTCTGCAATCCACTGCATCCATTTTTGAAACATAACATCGCTTGCTTTGGGTTTTTCCTTTTTTTCCCAGTGTTTCCACGCGGCTTCGTGGTTTTCGGCTTTGAGGGCGCAAAAAACGGCATAAGAATTAACCCATTCATTATGCTCCAACCATTTTGTGAAATGCTCGTGTCCCAAAATTTCGTGCCTTCTTTTGTTGAAAATCTCGCGCAAGGCGTGGCGTTTGAAACGAACCACTTCCACATAAGGAATGCGTGGATGCTTCATAAATTTTTTATTGTGTTTTTCAAGTTCTTCGCCTAAAATCTCGTGTGCGCCTTCCACTTCTTGCAGGCGTATATATACGGGATTAAGAGCGAATGCGCTTCTTGCGCTATAAGGGCTTGATTCTTCGCCTGTGTCGTTTACTGGCAAAAGCTGGATTAAATCCAACCCGCATTTTTTTGCCCATTTCCCAAAAGGGATAAGGTCTAAAAACTCGCCTATGCCAATGCTATCTTTTGAAAGCAGAGAAAACAAGGGAACCACAACGCCCGTTTGATAAGATGAAATTTTACCGTAATTCATTGCGGTAATATAGAAAATGAAAGCGGCAATTTTACCAGCTGGGGCGGTTTGCGGGAGAGTTTTACGTCAATGGCGGTTTTTACGGCTTGGCGTTCTTCAAAAGAGAGGTTCTCTTTCCATTTGTATTCGTAGTTGCCGTTTTCGTTTATTTTTTTGCCTAGAATCCCAAAGAGAAGGCCTGCTTCGTCTTGATAGACAATCCACTGGTTGCCGATGCGCAAAACATTTGCATTCACCATTTCGCCATTGTTGCGAACTATGGTGCGATTGCTGATTTGCACTTCATCGCCAAGGCGAATTTCCTCTGAATAAATGGCACGCAAACGCGAGAAGCCTTCCTCTACGGCTGCTGCACCGCTTTCCAAATCCGAGCAAAGCGCAGATGTCCTCTCAAGCCTGATTTCCGTGTCCCAAGGCAAGCTGGTTTTTATGAAATTCTCCAACTGCCGGCACTGCCCAGCAAGCTGCGCGCCCAATGCTTTACGGGTTGCATTCACATTTTCAATCTGCGTTTGAGAGGCAGATACCGCATTTTTTTCCTTTTGCATTTCGGCATTCAATTCGGATAATTTCAGCTTTAACTCCTCAATTTCCCCTTGCCTGCGATCAAGGTCTGTTTTTTGCCGAACCTGCTGGTCCTTGCCAAATTTCTGCTCCGACTTTGAAAGCGAGTCTGTTTGGGCTATTTGTGCATTTATTTTTTTAATATCATTTTGAATATTCTGCTTTTCCGCAAGCAAAGCGGCTTTTTGCTGCTCAAAATCGTCTGCGGCAAAAGCTACGGGGATAAGCAGGAGTATAACTGGGAGTAATTTTTTCATTGTGGGGTAATATAGAAAATTCCCCCCTTGAATGGAGATTTTTTTAACAAAAATCTCCATCCGTCCCCCCGTTTTTCCGCTCGGAGAGCTAACGGGGGGAACGCCACAGCGAAATTCAGAGTTAATCAGTGGCTACTATAGAAAAAACTTCCAATCATATAAAGTGGAATTTCTCGCAGGGTGGCTGTGGCGTTAAATTTTGCGATATTGCAGAGTGATGTTCTTATTGCTATTTTGGGTTTATATTCTTCCATATAAACCTTCAAAGATTTTGCCTGAGTGTTTTTGCCAGACTTAACCTCTATGGGCACAACTTCGTTTTTATATTGCATAATAAAATCTATTTCTGCCGCACCACGGTCTCGCCCCCAATAAAAAATGGGATTAGAAGTGGAACATTTCAATTCTTGGCAAACATATTGCTCCGTTAGCGCACCGTGAAAATCATCAAAAATTTTCGGTTCGGCTATATAGAATAAAGATAAATCCACATTGGTTTTGGCGCATAGCAAACCCACATCAAGCATAAAAAGTTTAAAGGCTTCGCGGTCTTGGTCGCGAGCAAGCGGAAGTTTAGGGCTTAAGGTACGCTGAATTTTATACACCAAACCAGTATTTACAAGCCAGTCCATAGCATTTTCAAATTCACTGGCACGACCGCCTGTTTTAATATCTTTGTAAATAAATTTTTTCTTTTCCCGCGCCAAATGAGCAGGTATTGAATCCCAGAGCATTCTAACTTTTGGAATATCGCTTGGCGCTATATGTTTGGAAAAATCGTTTTTGTAATCAGAGAGTATCATATTTTGAATTTCCCTTACGCTTCTCAAATCCTTTGTTTGCACAAAAACATTCACAGCGGCAGGCATTCCGCCTACATAAAGATATGTTTTCAACAGGTCGGTTAGCAAATTATGCATATTTTCCAGCGCGGGGTTCAGTTTATTTATGTTCTCCAATAAAATGCTATGCTCTGTTGCCTCTAAAAATTCATAAAAAGACATTGGGTAAAGCGTAAATCTGTCCACTTGCCCAACAGGGAATTTTCCGCTGGCTACGCCCAAAAAACTGCCAGCTGCGGCAATATGATATTGGGGAGCATTTTCGTTAAAATATTTCAAAGAATCCTTTGCCCTCTGGCATTCTTGCAATTCGTCAAATATGAGTAGAGTATCTTCTGGCTTTATTTTAACGCTAAAATGGCTTTCCAAAGCACCTATTATGCGTTCAGTATCGAGATTTTTCTCGAAATAAGCACTGAGTTCCGAATCTTCGTCAAAGTTCAGATATACGGTTTGCTTATATTCAAGTTTCCCAAACTCTTTTAGCAACCAAGTTTTGCCTACCTGCCTAGCTCCATAGAGAATAAGAGGCTTTCTCATTTTGGAATTTTTCCAAGCAATAAGGTTTTTTATGATATTTCTTTTCATTTTGCACCTTCCAACCAATAAATATAGAAATTTTACACTTTGTCGGGGGACTTTGTGTAGTATTTCTACACTTTTACAAGGGACTTTGTGTTGGCGTATGGATAATCCTTTTGTCTGAACCTAAGGTGCGCCCGATTTTTAGAGTTGCTGAAATAAGCCCTAAAATCAATAAGCCTTTAAGTCTAAATACATTATTCTTGTGGAATCATTTTTATCATTATCAGTTAAGTATTTAAACTTATTTTTCTCGTAAAAAGGCAATGCGTCTTTGTAAGCATCGACTATAATAAATCGGCAGCCTGCGTATTGTAAATATGAGTTTTTATAAAATTCTTTTATAGTTTCTATTATCATTGTACCAATACCTTTATTGGCAAATTTTTTAGAAACGGCAAGCCTGCCTATCTTAACTGCTGGATAACTTTTCCGCCGTTTTTTATTGGATATCAACCTGTTTATTTTATTCCAAACAGAGTTTTCTTCCATATATTGTGAAAGCCTGTCATTTGACAAGCAGTAATAAGCGATGGTGTCCGAGTCCGATTGAATGGTATAAGTTATCGAAAGCAAAGATTTTTGATAATCTTTTGCATCGTTTAGCAAAAAATTATTCAAGTCATTATCACCGCTTTCAAAAGGCTTAATTTCTGCATCGCTATCTAAACGAACAACACGAGCATTTAGATTTTTGAATTGTTCTTCTGGGGTCATGGCATTGGAAAGGTGGCTATGCTTTTCATAAATTCATAAGAACGCTTCATTCTTTCTTTTTCCTCTGCGGATGCTGGAGCTAGGTTATCCATTTCCTTTTGGAAGCGTATGGAATCTTTACCTTTTATTGTAGGCGTTTCTTTAATTGGTCTTGCCATATTTTACCTCATTTTATAATATAGCAAACGCAATAACTATGCCATTGCAAAAACCGCAAATTTGGCTTATTACTGCGGTTTTAAAGTGTCTAAAAAGTGTTTAGACAGTGTTTAAACAGATTTTGGACGGGTGATTGTCTGAACCTAAGGTGCGCCCGATGAAAGGATTTTCAGGATTTCAACCCGATACGTAAAACAACACAATGATACAGATTTGTAGGGGCAGGGTTTCTGCCCTAAATGTGAATCTCTCATTTGTCTTTCTCTCGTAGTGCTTTTATCAACTCGCTTTTAAGAGCAGTGTCTGTTGAGATTTTATCAGGTGATGATACTTCCATTTTTAGATTTCTGTTGTTTTCGAATTTCAAACCCCTCTCTAAAAATTCGATCCAGCATAATTCTCTTTTGTCGTTGTTATCAAGCTTAATTGAAAAAAATCGCTTTTGATTTTTTGGATATGTTTTGACGCTCAGTCTCTTTAAATCAAAACTAGGTTCTTTCTCTATTAGCGCAGATTTTACCGCTTCAAAGACTATCTTTATCTCCCTATCAGAAAGTACTCTTTTTGCCATATCCTCTTCTCCTATGCTCTCCACTTGGTTGTTTACCCTTGCCAAATCTCAGCGGAGAAATGGGGCTTGGCAAGGTTTTCGCACCACTCGGTGCAAATTCTTTTTGGCTTCGCCTTAGTTGTCCTTCACGCAGCGAACACTGTACTGGTTGTACTTATTATTATAGACCAGTACAGCGAACTCGTAGTCATAGCGTATATACAGGTATCCAGCGTTGTCACTATCGTACTCCGTGGAACTCCACCATTGGCCGGCTATGCCGACAGCGGAAAAAACGCCACCCTCATCATAGCCCTCATCATAGTTATATCTACCGCCCGGTAGGGCGGAAAAGCCAAACTTGTCCGTGCTAGGGGGAACGGGACCGTGCTTGTCGCCAGTATAGGGATCCCAACCTTCTCTAGCTTTTAGTTTAGTCCCTGTATCGCACTCACCACTATTGTCAGAACAGCTTGGATTGACGGTTTTCATCAATACATTCCAGTCGTCATCGCTGGGTATATGCCAGCCGCTAGGACAAATGCCTTGATGGTTTACATCGCTCTCACCCCATTCTTCTTCATTGTATTTTTTATCTATGCCCATAGCCGTTGCCCAGTCGTATAATCTGCCATATTTTTTGCAGTTACTTTCCTTTTTCTCGTAGCATACACTACCTTTCGCATTGTAGTTGAGATTCTCTGCCATCCAAGTTTGGCTACCAATTACAACTGTTTTGTATTTTTGACCGCCACAAGGCATAGTGCCGTCACCAGTCACAGCATTGGGACAAGGGCCGTCGCTTCCACCGCCGGAATTATCGCCGCCATCGTCAGACGAGCAGGAAAATGTGAATGCCAAGGCTATAGAAATAGCCAACCTGAGAATAGACATAGTCTTGTTCATAAGAACCTCCATTGTTGTTTTTTGTGAAATTAAATTTTTTGCAAGCCCATCGCCCACGAAGCCGAGAAAATAGGCGTTTATAGCTGGGG
>Ga0268262_10000541_pt1 | contig 49643 bp, 54 predicted proteins | sample TergutNc150P3_FD_190354 | JGI IMG/M metagenome (GOLD analysis project Ga0268262, IMG submission 190354) | Nasutitermes corniger P3 segment gut microbial community from laboratory colony in Florida, USA - Nc150 P3 (SPAdes) (version 2) | ecosystem: Host-associated > Arthropoda: Insects >... | reverse complement strand
AAAGTGTACACAAAAATATTGATGCTATATGGAAAGAAATAGAAAGCAAAATACTTGTTAAAAATAAAGAAAAGAGCCAAGTAACAGCCACAGAATCATAGAGGCCGCGCCCGGTGTCATTCACCATGGGCTAAATTATGAGCAGTTAGCGGTTCATTCAAGCTGATATTTTTAATCCGGATTAAAACCTATTTTCCGTTTTGGCTTTGGTGGCGGATGTGATTTATCAACACGACTTCACCTTTGCTAGTTGACAATATGGCTAAATATACATATAATTATACATATGACGTTTGAATGGGATGAAAATAAAAATCTGGAGAATATTGAAAAGCATAAAATCTCGTTTGAAGCGGCTCAGGAAGCGTTTTATGATAATAAACGAATTATAATTGAGGACAAAAAGCACTCAAAAAAAGAAAAAAGATTTTATTGTATAGGTAATGATGGGAATGGTATATTAACGGTAAAATTTACTATGAGGAATGGAAACATTCGTATTTTCGGAGCTGGATATTGGAGAGAAGGGAGAGACAAATATGAACAAGAGAAAAATTAATTACACTGGAGCCCCAAAAAATATTTCAAGGGCAATAACTGAAGGAAAAATCGTAGCGGATTTTTTACCTTCTCCTGAAGAATTGGTTAGGAAAGAACCAAAAATAAAAATAACAATAACATTAAACACCGGAAGCGTTGATTTTTTTAAAAAATATGCCCGACAAAATAATGTAAAATACCAAACAATGATAAATGAAGTATTAAATAAATATGTACAAAGATATAAATAGGTGCGCATAGACCTTTCTCCCCAACTTGAAGTCGCGATTTGCGACTTCAAAGGGCCACGCACGAGTGCCTGACACCGAAATTCCGTAGTGTACCTGATTGGTGATGTCCGCTATAGGCAGCGTGGTTATGCGTAATCTATTGCGCCAAACGCTGAAAATTTATACGAATGAAAGTATCCGACCACATAAACAAGGTTTATGTAGTCGGACAAATAAATGAACATTATCCCTGTTCGTTGCTATTCTCCATTCACTGTAATAAAATGAATATATGGCGAACAAACTAGCGCAAATAAAAAATATGATTTATGAAATACGCGGACAAAAAGTTATGCTTGACCGTGATATTGCGGAACTTTATGGAGTTGAGCTAAAGGTTCTCAATCAGGCTGCCAAGCGTAACATTAAGCGGTTTCCGGCTGATTTTATGTTTCGCTTGACACAAAAAGAAGCAGAACTCCATAAACTTTTAATGCTCCACATTGAAAACGCTGATTACAAATTTTCAGAATATGACGAAACAATCAACATACCCCACCCTAAAGGGACGGGGTATGTTGTTTTGGTAAGGTATTTGTCTCGGGGGTTAATACCTCTTAATCGCCCTGAAGGGCGGGAATTAAACCCCTCGCATACAATCAGGCAAATTGTACAAGCCTTAAATAATCTTGTTGAGCAACCCAGGAAAACAAGAAGGATTGGATTTACCGCAGAGGAGTAACGAGAAAGTTTACGATGTTATGTCATGCGCCAAAATTCCCCTCCCTGAAAATTGTACTAAGCATACATTAATTTACCGTGAGGTCCCGGTATTTCACGGCCAAGAGACTCTGCGGTTTCTATCCATTCATTGATAATTATTTCCGCATTTTCCAGAGCTTCGGAATATGTTTTACCATCCGCCATACATCCTGCAAGTTCGGGGACTTCCGCAATGTACGCATTGTCAATCTCGCTCCAATAAATAATGATTTCGTATTTATTCATCTTCTACCCCCAATTGGTATTTAATTATTATATCCCTTATCTGTTTTATTTGATATGCTTTGGCTTTTGAACCATCAGGCTGCAGGTTTATTATTTCGTCTATGTCTTTCTGAGAAAATATACGATGACTTCCTTTTATGCGCATTGAGAATCCAAGTCTTTGCATTAATGATACAATTTCGGAAAACGATATTGACGTATCTTGTCGACCTGATAATATACGTTGTACCAATTTTTCGTATTGTCCCATATATTGATAATATGGTAATTTTTACCAAAAGTAAAGTGGAAAAACGTAAGGGCCATCAAGGTTGCCGCCGGTTTTAGTCCGGATTAAAACCTATTTTCCGTTTTGATTGTGGCGGTGTTTCGATTAAATTATTCAAATTGGCAATGAATTGGTATCAGTCATAACATCGTAAACTTAAGAAAAATATAACCACGGTAACCGAAAAACAGCGCCGCGTTAAGCGGCGTTACATTGAATAATATGACACGTTACCGCGCACAAAAAAAGCCACCGCTTACAGTTACTGTAGGCTGAATTTATTCAGCCGTGTGCGCGGCGGAGGGCACGTCGAACCTGCGGTTCGCGTACCACGGAGTTTTAGTACGAAAATCACGCCCTGTAGCATTATTCTTATGTAGGATTTTATTGGGGCTTATGCCATGCCGCATATCTCCAAAAACGCGCTCAATATTTCGCACGCAAGCTCGGGCATCCTCCGTGAAACTCCGTGTACTCCGTGTACTCCGTGGTAAAAATTCTTAAGTTTATGATGTTGTATCGGTCACCACAACAGCAAAAAAAATCCAAATGGAAAAAACAAGGTAAAAATTCTTGTTATTACGACTAAAGCAAAAAGAAATAAAAATGCTTGGTTTTATCAATGCCAGAGATTTTGTAGCGTACATTGCTGAAAGTTATGACGCTATCTATGAAGGGATTAATGGTTCCTTGATACTTTATAAGAAGGGTATACATCATACAGAGATTATCGCCAGACTGGAACCTTCAGAAAACGGTGATTTTTGGGATGTTAAAACTGCCTACATCACCAGAAAAGACAGCAAAAGAAATAAAAAGCCGCTGTGGGAGCGAACCCAGAGCGGCTAACCTCTGAATTGATAAGGGCGCAGTCCAAACAACGCATAACGTCCCCTAAGCGCTTATTTTCGGGCAATCCAGATACTTACAATATATAACATCGGGGGAAAAAAGTCAAGTAGCAGCCTTTTTCACCAAGTACGGCGTACTTATGCTGTTAAAGTCAGCGTGTTTATTTGAATATATAACGGTGACACTACTTTTGCCCCTATGCGCCTGAAGATGTATGCCGAATATGGCATATTACGACCACGCCGGGTGTCACCATTTTTTGGTGTATTATCTGATACAGTGTGTACGTAAAAAAACGATTATTTATTTCCCCGCATTAAAACCAATCTTTTCGGTTTCTTGTCATGTTTCATACAGCATTTTTACTTTTTCAGGATCAAGCTCGGTGGCGGAAATAACCGTTTCAATGGGAAAGCCCATATTCACCATATTTTGCGCGATGCCAAACGCTTTGCGTTGCTCGCCCCTGATCTCACCTCTGGCTTCACCCTCGGCTTCCCATTCGGCAGCCCACCCTGTTTCTATAAAAACTCTGTCAAGTTTTGAAATACGCTTCATTTCTATTGCCTCCTGTATCGCCGCGGGATTGGCATGCATTATCGCGTTCCAATATGCCGCTAATCGCGGCGCTGTTTTTCGGTTACCGTGGTTAATTCTTACTTCCTGGACATTTTCAAAAATCGGATACATCAAATGAATATTACAGAACACGAGTTGTTCCTTCAGGCCGCTGTTGTGCCGCCGTTTGCAGTCCGTGTACTCCGCAGCGGTAAAAATTCTTCTATGTTGGCGATGTCGGGACAGCGCGGATTAATATACGAAGGCTTGACCAACGGCGGCCAAGAATACTATAGTAGAATAAGATTCTATTTTTAAGGAGCAAATTATGACTAGTTATACCGAATTGGGCTTGGTAAACACCAAGGAACTGTTTAAAAAGGCAGTAAACGGCGGGTATGCGATTCCGGCGTACAATTTCAACAATATGGAGCAGATTCAGGCCATCATCCAGGCCTGCGTGGAAACCAAATCACCGGTTATCCTGCAGGTGTCTTCCGGAGCGCGCAAATACGCCAACCAGAACATCCTCAAGAACATGGCGAAGGGCGTGGTGGAATACGCCCACGAACTGGGCTATGACATCCCCATCGTGCTGCATCTGGATCACGGCAGCAGTTTCGAACTGTGCAAAGATTGTATTGAAACCGGGTTTTCCTCGGTCATGATCGACGGTTCCAGCAAGCCTTACGATGAAAATGTAGCTTTGACCCGGAAAGTCGTTGACTTCGCCCATTCCCAGAAAGACTATGTAACGGTTGAAGGCGAGCTTGGGGTGCTTGCCGGCGTGGAAGACGAGGTGGCATCAGAACATAGCCACTATACCAAGCCGGAAGATGTAATCGACTTTGTCGGTAAAACCAAGGTCGACTCCCTTGCCATTTCTATCGGCACCAGCCACGGGCGGGCAAAATTCAAACCCGAACAGTGTACCAGAGACCCCAACGGCATACTGATCCCTCCCCCGCTCCGTTTTGACATTCTGGAAGAAATTGAAAAGAAGATACCCGGCTTCCCCATTGTACTGCACGGTTCCTCCTCGGTGCCGATTGAGTATGTGCATATGATAGAGAAATACGGCGGCAAGCTGACCGACTCGGTGGGTATTCCCGAAGAACAACTCCGCAAAGCGGCAAAAAGCGCCGTCTGCAAGATCAACATCGACTCCGACGGGCGCCTCGCGATGACCGCCATTATCCGCAAAGTACTGGTCGAAAAACCCGAAGAGTTCGATCCCCGCAATATTCTGGGGCCGGCCCGCGACGAGCTCAAGAAACTCTACATGCACAAAAACCAGAATGTGCTGGGTTCCGCGGGAAAAGCGTAAAAAGGGGACGGTTACAAGAACTATAACGTTCTATCCAACCATCGGCTGATAAGGCAGCGTGACAGCGAGCCGGGACCGGGCAGCAAAGGCAGTGTATCGCGGCTGAACCACTGCGCGTCTTCAATCTCAATGCCGTCGGGCCTGATCGTCCCGGCGGCATAACGGGCCGAAAAGCCTGTCATGAGGGAATGAGGAAAGGGCCAGGGCTGCGAGGCGATGTACTTTATGCCGCTAATTTCAATGCCGATCTCTTCACGGATTTCACGGACCGCAGCCGCTTCAAGATTTTCCCCCGCCTCGACAAAACCGGCGATAAGGCTGTATACGCCAGGGGTGAATTTTTTGTTATGGGCAAGCAGTATCTTCCCTTCATCATTGGTTATAAGCGTAATAACCGCCGGGGCGATGCGGGGGAATTCCACGCGTCCGCAAACAGGGCAGAGGCGGGCCAGTTCAGTACCTGAATCGCCATTTTTGGCCCCGCAACTTCCGCAAAAAAGGGATTCCCGCCGCCATTGGGCAACGTGGAAAGCCCGCAGTAACCGGGCTGCCGGGCCTGTTTCATTTGAAAGGCTGCCGGAAATCGCGGCAAATACCTGACGCACGGGGATTGCCTGCCAGGATGGAGGCAAAGGGGCTTCGGCGGGAACAGAAACGCAGGAAATAGCGCCGCTGAAAACACTGCCCTGATCGCCGCCGGGAATGGTAAAAATATCTGAAAAAGGGAATTGTTCGGCAAAAGCCAGCGGTATTTCCCAATTCGGCGCGGCGGTAGATACCTCCTGAGGCGTTAAAAGCGAAGTTCCCTGAAAGAAAAATACGCAATTATCCAAAAGAGTCTCCCAAAGAATTGACTTTTTTTCCAAAAAAATATACTACAATAGTGGGACAATGTATAGTAAACGAACCAGGTACAGTTACCGAAGCTATATTCGCCGAAAACGGCTCATATTTTCCGCTGTGGCGCTGGCGGTAACCGGTTTGGTTACCGCGGCGGTAATTCAGTTTGCGGGAAGAATATTGGGCGCGGCACAGGGAGAGCGCAAGGAACTTTTGCGGTTTTGGGAATCCGGTTCTTACAACGAGGTGTACAACCGGAGCCAGACCGTCCTTGCCATCCGTCCGCTGGATTATTTTCTGCTGACAATGCATGGATTTTCCGCCTATCAAATGGGCATTTCCCAGATAAACAACCTGAATGCGGAGCGTTATTTTGACGACTGTGTACGGTCGCTGCGCAAAGCGCTGCTGTTGAAAAATTCGCTGAATGACGGGCGGCTGTACTATGTTCTGGGAAAAGCCTACAGTTATCAAGGCGAGAGTTATGCCGATCTCTCGGTTAAATATCTTGAGGAAGCCGTGAGATTGTCGTATAACGCCAGGGATATTCCCGAATACCTGGGTCTGGCTTATGCCGCGGTCGGGGATTACCACAACAGCGTGGCGGCTTTTGCCGAAGCGCTGATAATGCAGAACTGGGAAGAAAACGGAACATCGGATGAAGATTCATCAGGCGAAAGGCCTTCAGGTCTCCTGCTCCTTTCCATCGCGCGGTCTTATTTCGCTCTCGGCGAATTTGAACAGGCGCGAGCCTACCTGCAGCGCTGCGTAGAAATTTCGCCGGACTCGCGGACGGTCATTTCGGCGCGCCTGTTGTTATCGAATCTGCTGCAAAAGATCGGCGACAACAATGGGGCAAAACAGCAGCTTACGGTTATACTGGGGGAGGCAGGCGAAAATGCCGAGGCCCATTACCAGTTGGGGGAATTGTATGCCCTTCAGGGGGAAACAACCCGCGCCCGCGCCGAATGGCGAATGGCGCTTGATGTGGACCCGGCGCACCTCAAGGCGAGAGCGCGGCTTTCAAAGTGAATCTTAATATACGGAGGAATTATGTTTGGCGGTATTTCATCTGACTTGGGTATTGATTTAGGGACCTGTAACACCATTATTTATATTCGGAATAAGGGCATTGTGCTGAACGAGCCGTCCGTGGTGGCGGTCGAACTGGGAACAAAAAAAATTGTCGCGGTAGGAGCGGACGCAAAGCGTATGCTCTGCAAAACACCGGGGCATATTCGTACCATCCGGCCCCTGCGGGACGGCGTTATTGCCGATCTTGAATCCACCGAGAAAATGATTCGCTATTTTATTTCCCGCGTCCTTCCCCGTTACCGGTTTATAAAGCCCCGAATGGTGGTCGGCATCCCGTCCTGCATAACCGAGGTTGAGCGCCGGGCGGTGGAAGAAAGCGCCTATAAAGCCGGGGCGCGGGAAGTCATTGTCATTGAGGAGAGCCTGGCGGCGGCGATTGGCGCCGACATTCCCATTAATGAACCGGCAGGCCACATGGTCTGCGACATTGGCGGCGGAACCACGGAAATATCGGTTATTTCGCTGGGGGGAATGGTAGTTACCAACGCCATCCGGCTGGGCGGCGATGAATTTGATGAAGCAATCATCAAATATGTCAGAATGGTTAACAACCTCATTATCGGCCAGCAGATGGCGGAACATCTGAAGATAGAGATTGGCAATGCCGTTCCCGATAAAAACATCGAAGAAATTGAAGTTAAGGGAACCAACGCGGCCAACGGCCTGCCCCAGCGTTTCAAAATCGGCTCTGATCAAATCAGGGAAGCCCTGCGGGATCCTATTAACCAGATTATTGACAATATCAAATCAACTCTGGGGCAGACGCCGCCTGAGCTTGCCGCCGACATTGTTGAACGGGGCATAGTAATGACCGGCGGCGGCTCGCTGTTAAAAGGCCTGGACAAATTGATCGCAGCCGAAACCGGCGTTCCGGTGATTATCGCCGAACATCCGCTGGACTGCGTGGCGTTGGGGGCGGGCAAATATTTCGATTATACCAGGGGCGTTGACAGTTCAAAGAATATTTATGACAGCCTGAACGGGTAAGATATGAAAAAGAGGTGGACGCCCAAAAACCGTTTACCGCGGGAACTGTATGTTTTTTCGGCGCTCATGGCGATTTCGTTTTCGCTGCTTCTTTTTTCTACACGCAGCATGATTTTGCAGTTTCGGGACGCGGGTATGTCTGTTTTTTCCGGTGTACGCGGCAGGGTGGATGATCTTTCTTCGGTGGTTTCCCGGACAATTCTTTCCGTGCAGGAACTCGCAAAACTCAAGACGGAGTACAGTGAACTGCTGGAACGTGTCGCCCGCTATGAACGCCTTGAGCGCAGCGCGGTGGAGATAAATCAGGAAAATATCCGCCTGAAGGAACAGCTCACTTTTTCGCAGAGCTTAACCTACCGCCACATACCTGCCAAACTTATCGGCAGAGACCCGGATAACCTCTATTCCGCCCTGGTGATTAACAAAGGCAGCCATTCGGGAGTAGCGCGGGATATGGCGGTTATTGCCTGGCAGGGAGGCAGTCAGGCGCTGGTGGGCAAGGTTATCCAGGTAAGGACTTTTGAAAGCCTGGTGATGCCCCTGTACGATTCCAGCCTGCTGGTCGCTTCCCGTTTTGCCGCTTCCCGTTATGAAGGTATTGTCGAAGGACAGGGCAGCCCCGACTTACCCATGAGGATGCGCTTTATCCCCAAAAGGGCCAGGGACATGATAAGCCAGGGCGATCTGGTTGTTTCCAGCGGTATGGGCGGAGTATACCCGCCGGATATAAATATAGGCAGGATAAGCAAAGTATCCTATCATGAATATGAAATTTCAATGGAGGCGGAACTGGAACCGCTGATTGATTTTTCCCGCCTTGAATATGTATTTGTAATAGAAGAGAAAGACATCGATGATTAAAAACATTACTTGGACTGTTGTTTTTGGCCTGGTGGCGGCTGTTCTCCAATCGACGCTGCTTTCCCGCCTTGCCCTGTACCGCGCCGTTCCGGATATTGCCTTGGGGATTATCGTATACTCCGCTTATGTTAACGGTACGATGACCGGGCAGCTTTCCGGTTTTTTTTACGGGTTAGCGCTTGACTTCCTGTCTGCCGCCCCTCTCGGCCTCAATGCCTTTGTCCGCACGATCATCGGCGCGCTGACGGGTCTGATGAAGGGAACGTTTTTTCTGGATGTTTTTCTGCTTCCCATGTTTCTCTGCGCATCCGCGACTCTCATCAAGGCGCTGATACTCTTTTTGCTCAGTCTGTTGATGGCCGGTATGATTCCATCTTACTCGCTTGCCTCCCCCCTTCTGTGGGCAGAACTGGCTTTGAACACCTTTATAGCGCCGTTCCTCTTTGCCCTGCTCAAGCGGTTTAATTCCCTGCTGATCACAGAGAGAGGAGGCGTAGTGTAATGCCTTCTTTTAACGGTGATTCCCACCATGGCAAGTCAGAGACCCGTTTAGGCCTTTTACGGATTTTTTTTCTTGCGCTGTTTTGCGTCTACGGCCTGCGCCTGTTCAATATGCAGATACTCTCCGGCGAACAGTACCGTTCCCATGCCCAGGATATTTCCCGTCGTACGGAAATACTGCCGTCCCAGCGGGGTGAGATTTACGATCGCAGCTACACCCAGGCTCTGGCGCTGAACGCGGATTCCTTTGCGGTCAGCATTGTTCCCGGCGAGGTTCCCCGCGGCGAAATACCGGAATTGATAATCAATGTCGCGGCAATTCTGGAAATCTCCTCAGATGAGATATCGGCAAAGATTCCCCCCCGCTACTACCACCTGTACCAGCCGGTGGAAATAGCGGTCAATGTCCCCTACCGGCTGATAGCCGTCCTTGCCGAGCGGAAAGATTCCCTGCCGGGTGTTTCATGGAACAGCAAGCCGGTGCGGAACTATGTTAATCTGGGGAGTCTTTCCCATATTGTAGGATATGTCGGCGACATAACCAGAGATGAATTGACCCAACTGTACAATCAGGGCTACCACCAGGGAGATGTTATCGGCAAGACGGGGATAGAGCGCCAGTATGACGATCTGCTGAAGGGAAAAGAAGGCAGAGAAACAAGAACGGTAGACGTGCGGGGCAAGAGGGTCTCCGGCCAAGGGGAACGTGTTCCTCCCGAAATGGGAAAAAATCTGGTGCTGACCATTGACCGGCGGATTCAAACATTGGTTGAACAGGCCCTGGGAGAGCGGATCGGCGCCGCGGTGGTGATGCGCCCCGCTACGGGAGAAATACTTGCCTTGGTTTCCTATCCCTGGTTTGACCCCAATATTTTTACCAGGGGGGAACGCTATGTGTATCAGGCCCTGGTCAATGATCCCAACAAACCTTTTATCAACCGGGTCATACAGTCAAGTTACCCTCCCGCCTCAACTTTTAAGGTGATAATGACTACGGGGATACTGGCGGAAAACGCCTTCCCCGTTGACCGGCTGGTGGACTGTCCCGGTGAAATTGAGTACGGCAACAGACAGTGGCGCTGTCATATACGCAAGCCCGGCCACGGATGGATGAATCTGCACCGGGCAATGGCTCAGTCCTGCGATATTTATTATTGGCAGGTAGGGCGCGATGCTTTGGGGGCGGAACGGATCGTCTCGTATGCCAAAGATTACGGTTTTGGAGCATTGACCAGTATTGACCTTCCCGGCGAAATAGAAGGCTTTGTTCCCACCCCCCAATGGAAAACCCGGCGCTTTCATGAAAAATGGCTGGGCGGCGATACCATGAATATGTCTATTGGACAGGGTTATACCCTGGTAACACCGCTTCAGATGGCCAATATGGTGTGCATGGTGGTGAATAACGGCAAGGTATACAAACCCTATGTCCTCAAAGAAGTAAGGGACCCGATTTCAGGAGCGATAGAACGTCAGACGCTGCCGGAACTGCTTCACAAAAGCGACATCGATCCCAAAATTTTTGAATCTGTCCGGCGGGATATGCGGGGAGTAATCAGCGAAGGCACTGCTCAATTTCCCCTGAATATCAAAACCGTTGAAATAGCCGGTAAAACAGGAACCGGCGAAGTCGGTCTGCCGGACCGCTGGCATTCCTGGTTTGCCGCCTATGCGCCCTATATAACCGATAAGCCTGAAGAGCAAATTGTCGTGTCGATTATTGTAGAAGCGGTCAATAAATGGGAATGGTGGGCCCCCTATGCGTCGGCAATTATCTTTCAGGGGATTTTTGCGGGGCAAAACTGCGATGAGGCGGTACAGAGCCTGGGGCTGCGTTACATGATGCCGGTACAGGGGCGCAGGGAATGAGACCGAAAGACATACTTGAAATTGATTTTTTTATTCTTCTGCCGGTGATAGCGCTGATAGTGCTTGGCATTATGTTCATTTATTCATCAGGGATAAGTTCCAGCAGCACCATGGCTTCCACTGAATATATACGCCAGATTATATGGGCCTCTATCGGCCTGATCATTGCCCTAGTATTGGTCTTGGTCAATTACCGCCGTTTTTATGATATTGCGCTGTACCCGTACCTTATTATGCTGATTCCCCTGTTGTACACCTGTGTCTTCGGACGGGTGGTTCATGGAACCCGCTGGCTAAGAGTTGGTATCTTTGGCATTCAGGCGTCGGAATTTGCAAAAGTTACTACCATCGTTTTTCTGGCCCGTTACCTGACGGACACACGGATCAGCGGAAATCCTTTTGGCCGTTTCTTAACATCCTGCTTTATCGTGCTTATTCCCATGAGCATTGTGCTTGTCCAGCCGGACCTGGGCACCGCGCTGGTGTTTATTCCGATTCTGCTTTCCATGACCTTTGTCGCCGGCATATCAATGCGTAATATATTTTTTTTAATTCTCTGTATTCTGCTGACCGGCTTTTTGACGGTTTTACCGCTCTGGCAAACCTATATTCTGCGGAGAGATCTGCCCGCCATTGTCATGCTGACCAATCCCCGTCTTATCATTATAACTATCCTTGCCCTGGGAATTATCATGGCTATTGCCCTGTTTGGTTATTTGAAATACAAAAAGCGGTATTTTTACTGGCTGTTGTACGCCACCGCAATTATTGTTCTGTCACTGGGCGCTTCTTATGCCGCGCGCAAGGTGTTGAAAAATTATCAGATAATGCGGCTGATTGTGTTTCTTGATCCCAATGTGGATCCGCGCGGCGCAGGCTGGAATATTATCCAGTCCGTCACCGCCATAGGCGCCGGCGGCTTTACCGGCAAGGGGTTTTTACAGGGCACCCAGAGTCATTACCGTTTTCTTCCCGAACAGAGTACCGATTTTATTTTTTCAATATTTTCCGAGGAGGCGGGCTTTATCGGCGGGATTGCGGTTTTTGTTCTGTTCCTGATCGTCTGCCTGCGCCTGCTGCGAATCATAAAAATAACGACTGATCCTTTTGCCGCATATATCTGCGCCGGGCTGGTCGGCGTATACAGTTTTCACTTTCTGATTAATGTCGGTATGACTATGGGCATTATGCCGATTACCGGCATTCCCCTGCTGTTTATGTCTTACGGCGGTTCTTCACTAATGTCGGCAATGCTGGGAATAGGGCTGGCTCTGAGCATATATGTCAGAAGGTACAACCATTAATACCGGAATTGTTAACCCTGTTAACGATTTAGGAGCGCTGCTATTGGAGGTGGAAAAGCCCGCCCGCTATTGCGGCGGCGAATACGGACGCCTCGCCCGCAGGGACGCCCTCCTGCAAACTCTTATTGCCTTTCCCGACCTCTACGAAATAGGGATGTCCAACCAGGCCCTGCGGATAATCTACAACGGCCTTAACCGGATTCCCGGTATTTCCTGTGACCGGGCATTTGCCCCCGCGCCGGACTTTGAACGGCTGCTCCGTGGCCGGGGCCTGCCGCTGTACGGACTGGATACCGGCATCAGCCTCAAAAACCTTGACCTCCTGCTGTTTACCCTGGGCTATGAACTGGGGATTTCCGGCATTCTTGCCATGCTTGACATTTCCGGCATCCCCCTGCGTTCACAGCAACGCGGCGAATCTGATCCCCTGATAATAGCCGGAGGACCCGCCGTGTCCAATCCCCTGCCCTACAGCGCCTTTATTGACGCTTTCTGGATAGGCGAGGCGGAAGCGGGTTTTTTTGAACTGGCGCACGAATTATTAACTATAAAACAAGCCGGCGGGAACCGTAACACTCTGTTTGAGCATATACAGGGGCATCCCCATATATGGGTAAAGGGAAAGAAACGGGCTGTCCGCGCCGTGGATGTAAGTTTTGCCGCGCCGGAAACAGCGGCAGTATACCCCGTTCCCGGCATGAAGACCGTACAGCACCACGGCATACTTGAAATTATGCGGGGTTGTCCCAACGGCTGCCGTTTTTGTCATGCGGGGTACTGGTACCGCCCGATGCGGCAAAAAACGCAGGCAACCCTTATCCGCGAAGCAGAGGCTTTTATCAGCCGGGGCGGTTACCGTGAAATAAGCCTTTCCTCGCTTTCGAGCGGGGACTACGCGGGCGTTGGGGAACTTGTTGACAGCCTGAACCGGCGTTTTTCCGGCAGGCACGTTTCGTTTCAACTGCCCTCGTTACGGGTATCAACGTTTTCCCTTTCCCTTCTGAGAAAAATTTCCCAAACGCGCAAGAGCGGCCTGACTTTTGCCGTTGAAACCCCCCGCGATTTCTGGCAGTTGGCAGTCAACAAACAGGTAACGGAAAATTCAATCGTGGACATTCTCAAAGAAGCGAAGCGAAACGGCTGGCGCGGGGCAAAATTCTATTTTATGATCGGTTTGCCCGTTCCTCCGCTGCCGGGGGAGGCCAGAGAGGTATGTTCCGAAGAAGCTGAAATTGTTAATTTTGTTACTGCTGTTGCCCGCAAAACAGCTATGCACTTCAATGTTAATGTGGGGATATTTGTACCCAAACCCCATACACCCTACCAGTGGGCGCGGCAGATTGACCGTGAAAGCGCCGCCGCGAAACTTGAATTCATCCGCTCGCGGCTTAAGCCCCTGGGCCACAAGGTCAGCGTTTCCGATCCTCTGGTGTCAATGCTGGAGGGCATTTTGAGCCGAGGGGATGAGCGCGCGGGGGATTTGGTTGAGCAGGCGTTCCATGCGGGAAGCAGACTGGACGCATGGCAGGAATTTATGGCAAAAGATGTCTGGCGGGACATCATGGAACACCATGCGGCGCTTGCCGAAGAATTTCTTTCCGCAAAAAATGTTGATGCCATGCTGCCCTGGCAGCCGGTGGTTTCCGGCGTTTCACCGGCATACCTGTACAGGGAATTTGAAAAATCACTTAAAGCCGAACTAAGCCCTCCTTGTACGGAAGACTGCGCCGCGCCCTGCGGCGTGTGTACGCGCGACGCCGGTATTATGCGTAATGAAAGTGAAAACCCTTCCGGCGCGGAAAATTCCGATCCCCAGTCCCTGTTCCCTAGTCCCCAGTCCCCAGTCCCTAGTCCCCAGTCCCCAATTTCTGATCCCCAGTCCCCACAAAGCGATCCTGCAATCTGGCGGCTTTTGTTCAGTTTTACCAAGGAGGGCAGCGCCGTTTTTCACGGACATTTAAGCCTGGTGGAAATTTTTTCAATGGCGATGAACCGCGCCGGTCTGGACGTGCTCTACACCCAGGGCTTTAATCCTCTGGCAAAACTGGAGATTGTTTCCCCCCTGTCTATCGGGATTGCCGCCGGAGCGGAAATCGCCGCCGTAGATTTTTCCCATGAATTTCCCCCCGGCGAATTTATAGAAAAAATGAACGCCGCTCTGATTGAAGGCATAAAGATTAACCGGGCGGAGATTTACCGTATTCCGGGAGGCAGTAAAAAACACTCTCTTTCCTCCCTGCTCTGGGGCTTTGGCTACGCTGACCCGGACGCCGGAATAGCGTATGTGCCGGCATCGGAAGAAAAAGCCTACCGTGAAAAACGCATTTGCGCCGTGGGCGCGAGGACGGCGGTTTTTTCACTGCGCCGCAGTTGTGTACTGGCAAAAAATATCATCGCCGATGATCCGCAGCAGTCCGGGGCCTTGCCCGGGGCCTCGTATTTTGACGTGTACCGGCATTTGTACCAAGGTGACTGTCATAACATCATAAACTTAACAAGAATATAACCACGGAGGTCTGCTGTCCGTTGGACAGCTTGGAGTATCACGGAGTTTTGATATGAAAACCTTTTATTCCTCCGTGTACTCCGTGGTAAAAATTCTTCTTGGACGACCCTGAGCGCACCACGGTGACAGACACTTTCTATGCCGCGCCCAGAGCGTATACCACAACATTGTACAGGGCATGGGCAAATGCTATGCCATGCAGGGAACGGAAGCGTAAAAAAATAAAAGCAAGTACGACGCCTGAAAGCGCCGCATTCAGAAACCCCCAGGGGCCTTCGTAGATATGACACAGCGAAAACGACAACACGGAAACCAGAATCGCGCGGTGGGGGCCCAGCCCCATTTCTTTCCGTTTTGACAGCAGGTAAAACCGGAAAAAACTTTCCTCAAGGTAAGCGGTGCTGAAACAGGAAATACCCAGTATGATCCATGAAAAAAAATCCTGCGGGGGCAGAAACCGCGAACCGGAAGGAATTTCGTCAAAATGACGGGAAGCTATTGAAATGGTCAAGCCGATAAGAATCAGGGCGGGAAGGGTCAGGACAGCGGGGATAAAGTCCTTTTTTCCCGGAAGGGTGACATTCCATTCTCTTAAACTTTTTACCTTGAGCAGGAGATACCAGACAAGCGCCAGCGAGGGTATATTGTAGAAGAAAATTCGGACGGTTTCGGCAATTGCGGAAAATTCTACGGCATTCGCCGCCGCTTCCCCCGAAAGCATGGCTCCGACGGAAATACGGAAAAAGAGAACGGCATACAGTATCAATGGTTCAATAAATGCGTTCATACAGGCTTTCCTAATTACCGTAAATTTGTTATAATTATAGCGGCGAGGTAGAATTTTGACTATACTGGTTATAGCAGTAATAGTACTTGGGCTGCTTTTCTTTGCGCTTTCCCGTACAAAAAAAGAAAAAAAGGGGAACTGGGTACAGTTCTTTGTCAAAGGCAGGGAAGCGGGTTTTTCCTTCAAAGAAACGGAGATGCTCCGCCATCTTGCCATTCAATGCAGTCTTGAATCCCCCAATACCCTTTTTGAGTCCCAAAGCCAGCTTGACAAATGCATCCATTCACTGGTACGGAGCATTAAAATGTCCGGCGAAACCGAGGAACAGGGAGCCCAGGATTTTCTTTCCAAACTTTACGACTACCGCAAAAGAATTGAGATAGATAAATCCTCCAAAGAAAACAAGATTCCCAGTTCCCGTAACATCAGTGAAGGCCAGGCACTGAGGATTCTTGTTACCGGAAGCGGGGTTTTCAGGTCCAGGGTTATAAAAAATACCAGCGAATATATGACTATTTCCCGTCCGGAAAATAAAAAGATTTCTTCCACAACACCATGGATAGGAACAAAAATTTCGGTCTACTTTTGGAGAGAAAATGACGCAGGCTATGTATTTGATTCAGAAGTGATAGATGAAGTTTATTCATTGGGTTATCCTTCGCTTAAAATAACGCAGGGTGAGTCGCTTTTCAGAACCCAGAAACGTCAATCTATCAGAACAAAACTGCATAAAGCTGCTTTCCTTTACCTTGTTCCATCCCATGAGCCGCCGCATAAAATAGAAGTTGATCCGGGCCTCAAATGTTTTTTGGAGGATATTTCCGATACCGGCTGCGCGGTTACCGTAGGCGGCAGGGCTGACGCGGGCTTAAGGGTTAAGGTCCAGTTTGCGCTGAATAACGCCGCTGTGTGCATAACCGGTACCGTCCGCTCAACGGAATTCAAGGAAGATACCAAACGCTCGACTCTGCACATTGAGGCGGAAACCCTGCCTATAGAAATACGGAATCATATTCTGGGCGAAGTATTCGGCATGCTGCCGGAAGAAGATGAGGATGAACTGCCGTTCCGTGTCCTGGACGGCGAAATAACAAGTTCCGGTATGGCTGGCAGTCCTGTAGACGCTGATCAGAACGGCAGACTGCCTGCGGATTCGGACGGCGCCATGTCCAGTAAAGTAACTGTCAGCGTGGCTGATCCGCAAAACGCAAACCCGGGAAGCCAATGACGGCTGACGGTTCACATTCACTATGCCGTTAAATGTAAAAATCAGCCCGCCGCTGGCAGCGGCCTGCGGCGCGGCTGTGGCTTATTACTGTCTGTCTCCCTTGTACCGCTCCGGTATAATTACCATTAATACGCTGCTGGCGCTGGCTTTTATCCCCGCAGGGTTTCTGTGCTTCTTCAGGGTACTGGTTTCCTGGCCTCTCATAGGAGATCTCAAGCCGCGGACAATTCGGATTTTACGCCTAACGCCATTAATTCTTACCGCTTTCACGGCAGGCCTGTCGTTGGGCATCGGCGCCGGGGCGCAGGCGGCGCAAACAATCAGTTTTGGAATTCCTGAAGATAATGTGCGGGGAATTTCCGGCGTTTTGCTTGATGACCCCCGGCTGCTTTCCGGCGGCAGGGCAATGACGACGCTTTCGATGAGGATGATTACCGGCGCCGGAAAGATAAAAGCCGGAACGCGCGGGGAATTAACAGTTTTTTTTCCTGAAGAAAGCGCCGGACGCCTGCGGGAATTCGGCAGGGGAACGGAAATTTTTGCCGAGGGAACTTTGCGTAAAGACAGCGGTAATGCCGCCGGCGCTTATTTGTTTGCCGCCGAATCGCTGCACATTACCAAACAGGCGCCGCCTCTTGAACATTTCCGCACCGGACTCAGAGCGGGTCTTACGCGGCGCTTTACCCAGCCTCCCGCCGGCGATTCTTCATGGGGCGGCCTTGCCCTGGCCCTGCTTTTGGGCATACGCGACAACCTTGATGCGGGCATTGCCGCATTGTACCGTGACGCGGGCTGTTCACACATTCTTGCCCTTTCCGGTATGCATCTTGCGGTACTGGTCGCATTGATCTCTTTTCTGCTTACAAAAACGCTGGGGCTGCGGCTTTCCGCGATTTGCGGCGCGGTCTTTATTCTTGCATACTGTTACATTGTCGGTCCCCTGCCCAGTTTGAACCGCGCGGCCCTTATGTACCTGGTGGGAGTTCTGGCCGTAATCGGTATGCTCAAGCGGGAACCGCTGCCGCTGTTGTGCACGGCCTTTTTGATTCAACTGGTAATTACGCCCAAAGCGGGGCTTTCCCTGTCGTTCATACTTTCGTACCTGGCCCTGGCGGGGATTCTGATTATTGGTGAAGCGCTTACCGGTATTTTCAAAGGCAGGGTACCCGCCGCGCTCCTCTTGTCTCTTTCCGCTTCGCTGGGTGCCTTCATTGCCACCGCCGGAGTAACAGCCTGGTTTTTCGGCATCCTGCGTCCGGTGGGCATAATAGCCAGTCTGGTACTGACCCCCTTAACCACGGTATTTATGATCGGATCATTGGTATGGCTCGCCCTGAATCTCATTCCACTTTTGCCGTTGGCTTTATTGGGTTATCCCCTTTCACTGTTGTACCGGCTCATGGAAAAAACAGCCTTCTTTGCGGCGCAAATGCCCGGCATCAAAGGGCAGCCCTGGCTGATTATATCATTATCGCTGTTAAGCATGGCAGTGATACTATGGTTTGAATACCGCCGCCGTTCAGCGGAAAACCACCTGGAACCTTTTGCCTGATGGAACTTAATTATAATTCGGCGGCGGAATTGCGGGCTTTTCTTGACCGGAATGGCCTGGGCATGAGAAAGAAATTCGGGCAAAATTTTTTAATCAACCCCGCTGTGCGCCATGCCCTTGTCCGCGCTCTGGAAGCGGAGGCGGGAGAATCAGTTTGGGAAATCGGCCCCGGTCTGGGGGCAATGACATCCCTGCTGCTTGAAACGGGCCTTTCTGTCCGCGCCTTTGAAGTCGATCCGGGCTTTGCGCGGACACTGAGGGAACTCTTTGCCGGTAACGCGGGCTTTACCCTGGTTGAAGGGGATGTATTGAAAACCTGGGCTGCCGAGCCTCCCGCGCCGTACCTTTTGGGGAATCTGCCCTACAATATCGCCGCGACATTGTTGGCGGGTTTTATCGAGCAGCGGCGTTTTTTCAAACGGATCGTTGTCACCGTTCAGCGCGAAGTCGCCCTGCGTATGGCAGCCGGTCCCGGCTGCGCCGATTATTCTTCTTTTTCGGTTGTCTGCGCGTCGGCATACCGTGTAAAACCTTTGATGATTATTAAAAGCGCCTCTTTCTATCCCCGGCCCAATGTGGATTCACAAGCCGTCCTGCTGGAATTACGGGAGGACGCCGCCCGCATACGGCCCGCTTGTTTTTATCCGCTGGTGCGGCGGCTTTTTTCATCACGGAGAAAAATGATAAAAAACAATCTGACCGGTTTCTTTAACCCCGGACAGGGCGCGCCGGCGGCAATGACGCTTGATGCGCTGGAAAAAAGCGCCCTCGACGGCAATAAACGGGCGGAAGACCTTACCCTTGATGAATTCGCGGCACTTGCAAAGACAATAGAAGATATGGGATTATTGTAATGAATGTCAATCGCCGAAAATATTGAGTTAATTGAAGAACGTATAACTCAAGCCTGCCTGCGCTGCGGCAGGAAGCGGGAAGAGATAACTCTTATGGGCGTGACCAAGTTTCAGCCAGTAGAAGCGATTGATGAAGCGTGGAAGGCGGGTTTACGCTGTTTTGGGGAAAGCAGGGTACAGGAAGCCGCCGCCAAATTTGAGGGTTTCAGGGAAGGACATCCGGATACGGAGTTGCATCTGATAGGCGCCCTTCAGCGGAACAAGGCAAAACTTGCCGCCTCGCTGTTTGACTGCATTGACTGTCTGGACAGGGAATCTCTGGCGGCGGAATTGGCAAAACATACGGCGGCCCGCGGCAGTCCTTTGCCGCTGCTGCTGGAATTCCGCACCGGAGAAGATTCAAAAAGCGGCTTTACCGGTCTTGATGATCTTTTCAGGACAGTCGATTTTATTCTTGCCTGTCCTTCGTTAGTCATTCGGGGCCTGATGACAATAGCGCCTAACACCAGCGAAAATGCTGTTGTGCGTTCCGCTTTCAGGCAGCTGGTACAAGTACGGCATGAACTGGAACGGCGCTTTCCGGCTGAAGGTCGGAATTGGAACTGCCTTTCAATGGGAATGTCCGGCGATTTTGAAATAGCCGTTGAAGAAGGCTCTAATCTGTTACGCATCGGCAGCGCCATCTTTGGAGAGAGAATTTGAATCCGTGGAAAAAAATAATATTATTGTTTCTCCTGGCGGCAGTTTCCGCCCTCTGTGTCCCGGCGCAGACAAAAAATGAATCCTCCGCATTTAATACAACCGGGTTTCCTCAATGGGCAAAAGATTTGCGCCGTTGGGAGATAGTCGCCTTTGGTTCAATTCCGTTTACTATGTTTTTTACCACTTTTGGCATGGATATGTACCGGTGGTACAATGCCAATGGCATAGATCTTAATGACCGGAGTTATGCTCCCTGGCCCTTAAAAGGCGCCGGAGCTCCCGTGTTTGACAGCGGAGAATTTGAAACGATTTTCAAAATTGCAGCCTGTCTGTCAATGAGTATTGCATTTACCGATCTCATTATTGTTAAGATAAAACGGTATAGGGCGCGGAAAAGGGCGGAAGCCCTGCCTGCCGGCACCACCATTATTCACCGTGAACCCTGGCCTGAGGAAACGCCCGCGGATAATGACGGTAATCATACGGATGATGCCTCGATCCCGGCCAAGCCGGTTCCTCCGGAACAACCTGTTCCCGAAAAACCCTGATGCCTTCATTCAAACATACCGTTACCGGTATTCTTTCCGCCGGCGGGATACGCGTAGACCGCTATATTGCTGAAAATCTGGGACTGCTTTCCCGTTCGCAAATTAAAGCGCGGGAGTTAAAAGCCGCAATTAACGGCAAAGAAACAAAAATTTCCCGGGCAGTAAAGAACGGCGATCTGATTGAATTGGTCTGGAAAGAGGCGGAACCGCTTAATATCATCCCTGAAAACATACCGCTTGATATTATCTATGAGGACGAACGGACAGTGGTTATAAACAAAGCCCAGGGGATGGTGGTTCATCCTGGCGCGGGAAACCGGAGAGGAACTCTTGCCAACGCGTTATATTACCGCAGACTGGAACGCCGCATCATTCCCGATACGGAACCCGGTATGGGCGGACTCAGGCCCGGTATAGTACACCGGCTTGACAAAGAAACTTCAGGCGTGATAATCGCCGCTTATGATGATGAGGCTCTGGCCTTTCTTGCCGGACAGTTTAAATCAAGAAAGGCAAAAAAAACCTACTTTGCCATTGTTAACGGAATTCCAAAAGAAAAAAAAGGACGCATAGAAACTTTTATTGCCCGCGATCCCAAAGACCGCAAGCGTTTTGCAATAGCCGCAGCGGGAAAGCTTGCGCTCACTTATTACTCGGTTATCAAAACATGGCAGGCACATTCACTGGTTCTGCTGCGGCCCAAAACAGGGCGGACGCACCAGCTTCGCGTACATCTGCGTTACCTCGGCCATCCCATCACCGGCGATCCCCTGTATGGTTTTGCCGACACTCTCTTTCCCCAGGCTAGTCTGATGCTCCACGCAAAGAGCCTTGCAATCATTTTACCGGGTGAAGATACAGAACGAATCTTCAAAGCGCCCCTGCCGGAGCGTTTTACCGCCATGATCTGCAGCCTGGAGGCGCTATGAACATTAACTTAAGAATATAACCACGGAGGACACGGAGTTTCACGGAGGAATAAAGATTTTCGTATCAAAACTCCGTGGTACTCCGTGGTGAAAATTCTTTATTAAGATTAGGAGGAAAATTATGTCGGAGCAGGAAAAACCTTTTGTTCTCAACGAAACCGAAGACTTTGCCGTTGTTTACAAGCCGCCCCGTATGCACAGCGTACCGGGAAAAAACAGCGGCGGCGATACCCTGCTTGACTGGTATGCAGCGGTCTTTCCCCCTGTCATGGAACTCTCCGGTAGAAGGGGCGGGATGCTGCACCGGCTGGATTTTGAAACCCAGGGCTTGATTCTTTTCGCAAAGAATCAAACATCGCTGGATTATTTATTAAAATTACAGAATGAGGGAAAATTTATTAAGGAATACAGCGCAGTCTGCCAAAAGAACAGTACCCTACCCTCCTCTTTCCCGGATCCGCCTTTTAATTTATCGTTAACTGAATTTTCAGGACAGACAGGATATGCCATTGAAAGTTTTTTCCGTCCCTTTGGTCCCGGCAGAAAACAGGTTCGTCCGGTAAGGGATGTCAGCAACAAAGACGGGAAAATTACCCGCAACAAAGTTGCCAAAGATCAGGGCGGTTATTACCGGACTGAAATTGTCAATATCGTCAGCGAAAGCGGGCATTATGCCTTGACTATAAGGCTGAAACGGGGTTTCCGTCATCAAATACGCTGCCACCTTGCCTGGATAGGCTGTCCGGTTGTAAACGATCCGGTGTATGGACAGCAGCCCGCAAACGGCTTTCTTGCCCTGCGGTCACACGGACTTTTTTTGAGCGATCCTCAAAGCGGCAGACCCTGTGAGTACCGCATTGAACCGCTTGAAATACCGTTATATCCTATGTAAAAATTAATTATGGGGTCTTTTTCCGGTATACTTCGTCCCGGCGCTTCAGTTTACTTTGTCGGCATAAAAGGAACCGGAGTCTGCGCCCTTGCCGAATTGCTGCACAACAGGGGAATAAAAACCGGCGGTTCCGATACGCCTGAAGTCTTCTATACCGACGCAATACTTAAAGAGCTTGGCATACCCTATTATGAGACTTTTGATTCCGCCCATATTACCGATGATATAGATATGGTGATCCATTCCGCCGCCTACAGCGAAGAAAATAACGCTGAACTTGCCGAAGCCGGACGGAAATCTATCCCCCGTGTCAGCTATCCCGACGCTCTGGGCGCGTATTCCGCCGATTTTGATTCAGCCGGCATTGCCGGCGTTCACGGCAAGACCACTACCACCGCGATGATCGGCTGCCTGACGCAGGGTCTGGACATTCCGGCGCAGGTTCTCGTTGGCAGCGCCGTGGCAAATTTTAACGGAAGATCAACTATCGCGCAGGGAAATAAATATTTTATTGCGGAAACCTGCGAATACCGTAAACATTTTCTCGCGTTCCGCCCGCGGCGGATTGTTTTGACCGCTGTGGAAAGTGATCATCAGGATTTTTTCCCAACGTATGAATCCATTCGCGATGCCTTTGTTGAGTACTGCCGCCTGATCCCCTCAGGCGGGGAGTTGATTTATTGCGCCGATGATCCCGGCGCCGGGGAAGTTGCCCGTATCATCGAAAAGGAAGAACGGGGCGTTACTTTGATACCTTATGGTTTTAACGCTGATGGCGATTACCGCATCGGCGATTATCGTGTTGAAAATGACCGGGCGCTGTTCACGGTTGCGGTTTTTCCCGCAGAAATATCCCTGCGTGTTCCGGGCCGCCACCAGGCCCTGAACGCGGCAGCCGCCCTTGCCCTCGCTTCCGTTCTGGTAAAAAAGGAACGCGGCGGCTGGGATGAATCCCGTTATTTTGCCGCTCAAAAGGCGCTGACGGAATTCAGCGGCTCAAAACGACGTTCGGAAATTATCGGCAGCGCCGGCGGTATAATTTTCATGGATGATTACGGCCATCACCCCACGGCAATTAAAACAACGTTGGAAGGAATCAGAAACTTTTACCCTTCCCGGCGGCTGGTAGTGAGTTTTATGTCCCATACCTATACCAGAACCGCCGCATTACTTGATGATTTTGCGGATTCCCTTGCCGCCGCCGATGTGCTGTTCCTCCATAAAATATACGCTTCCGCACGGGAACAATTTAACGGAAAAATAAGCGGTGAAAGCATTTACGAAAAAGTAAACAGTCTGCATGACAAAAAAGCGGACGCGGTATATTATGTTGATGAGCCAATGGACGCCGTTACACCGCTGAAAAATATTCTCAAACCCGGCGATCTTTTTCTTACTCTGGGCGCGGGAAACAACTGGCCGCTGGGAACAGCGCTTTACAATTATTACCGTAATCGTGAAGGGGATTATCCGTGATAAGCATGACAGGTTTTGCCCACCGGGAATGGGCGGAAGAAAGTATTTCTCTCTCGGTAGAAATAAAAGGCTGCAACAGCCGCTTTCTGGAATTACAGGTGTACCTCCCCCCCTGGCTTTCGCACCTGGAACCCAAAGCGCGCGGCCTTATCAGCGGTATCTGCGGCAGGGGAAAAGTTGAAATCACTGTTCGGGTAAAGGAAATAAACGCCCCGTTGAATGTCACGGTAAATACCAATGCCGCCCGCGCCTATATGGAAGCCCTTTCCGCTCTCGCCGCCGATCTGGGCATTGACGCTTCATTAAGCATACCGGTATTAACCGGAATGGAAGGAGTGCTTGATGTTGAAAAGAAGCATGATGAGCAGCGGTACTGGAGCGTGATAGAACCGGTCCTGAAAGAAACTGTCTCACTTTTTCAGGCGGAACGCGTAAGGGAAGGAAAACATACCCAGGAAGATATTCTCAATTCAATAAGCATTATCGAATCGGCCCTGCAAACCGTGGAGTCCCATATCGGCGAAATTGAAAATTCCATTAAAGAAAATATCAAGGCGCGTTTTAAGGAACTTTCAGATGATGCCATTGATGAGAACCGCATCCTTGCGGAAACCGCCGTGCTGCTGATGAAATACACCATTTCCGAGGAAGTTTCCCGGCTTTCTTCCCACCTTGCCGAATTCAGGGCAGAGACCGCGAGGAATGAACGGCCCGGAAAAAAACTCGATTTTCTCTGTCAGGAAATTAACCGCGAAATTAATACCATCGGTTCGAAAAGCGCCATGCTGGAGGTGAGCCGCGCCGTAGTAGAAATGAAAGAAGCGCTTGAAAATGTCAGGGAACAGTTAAGAAATGTTGAATAGGTAAAGGAATGAAGGCATGAAAAAAGACATAAAAATCGCCGTGTCGGGAAAAAGCGGCTGCGGAAATACAACTGTCAGCAAAATAGTCGCAGACAGGCTGGGGCTGAGGTTTATTAATTTTACCTTTCGATCATTGGCGCAGGAAAAAGGCATCACCCTCAACGAAGTGCTTGATCGCGCCGCCACAGATGATTGGTGGGACCGGGAAGTGGACAGCCGCCAGGTACGGCTTGCCCGTGAAAGCGGCGGCTGCGTGCTTGGTTCGCGGCTTGCCATTTGGATGCTGGAAGAAGCGGAGCTAAAAGTGTACTTAACGGCAAATGCCGAAACCAGAGCGGCGCGGATTGCGAAAAGGGAGGGGGGAGACCTTGAAACGGTTGCGGCTTTTACCGCCGAACGGGATCGTCAGGATCACAACCGTTATTTGCGCATATACAATATTAACAATGACAATTACCAATTAGTCGATATGCTTATCAATACAAATAATCTGGAGCCGGACGCAATAGCCCGGATGATAATAGCGGAAGCGGAAAAAATACTATAATGAATATTAAGGAATTCAGAAAAATGATCCTCTCCAATTACCGGCAGGCGGGAAGAAAATTTCCCTGGCGGGGAGCGGATCCCTGGGGAGTAATGGTTTCCGAATTCATGCTGCAACAGACGCAGACTGAGAGAGTTATGCGCTATTGGGAAGACTGGATGCGGCGCTGGCCGCGGCCGCAGGACCTCGCGGGAGCTTCAATGGAAGAAGCTCTGCGGCTTTGGTCGGGTCTGGGCTATAACCGCCGCTGTTATAATCTGAAAAACAGCGCCGCCATTATTACGGCGGAATATGACGGTAAAGTGCCCAACACTCCCCCGGTATTGTCTTTGCTTCCCGGTATCGGTCCCTACATAGCCGGAGCAATAGCCTGCTTTGCCTACAATTACCCGGCTGTTTTTATTGAGACCAATATACGCTCAACCATAATTCACTGTTTTTTCCCCGACAGAAACGATGTTAAAGATTCGGAAATCTTTCCCATCCTTGAAGCGGCGCTGTACAAACAAGACCCCCGAACCTGGTATTATGCTCTGATGGACTACGGCGCATCCCTCAAGAAACTTACGGAAAACCCTGGCCGCCGCAGCGCTCATTATTCCCGGCAAGATTCCTTTATCGGGTCTTTCAGGCAGGCAAGGGGCAAAATAATAAAAGCTCTGGCTTCCATAGGATCAAGCAATGCGGAAGAATTAAGGATGGCTTGCGGGTTAGAAGAGGAAAAATTGTACCGTGTTTTGGACAGGCTGGAAAAAGAATCTCTGGTAGCGGAAAAAGACGGAATTTACCGGATTAAAGACAGCGCTCTGTAAAAACATATTCCGGGCGCTTTTGCGAAAGATGAACCTTTTCCAAACTTTTCGGACGCCTCTTTTAATAAAAAATTAAGTGAGCTTTTTCCAAAACTAACCGAGTTTTGGAAAAAGCTCAAATATTACAATCTTTCATTGCCTGTTCCAAATCCGCAATTAAATCCTGCGCGGATTCCAGTCCAACAGACAGGCGCAATAAACATTCATTTATGCCCCGCGCGTTCCGTTCGTTCTCGGGAAGATCGGCGTGGGTTTGCAGCATTGGATAGGTAATAAGGCTTTCAACACCGCCCAAACTTTCGGCGTATTTTATAATTTTCACGCTTTCCAGTATGTGTACTGCTGTTTGCCCGTCCTTAACGGAAAAAGAAATCATTCCGCCAAAACCGCTTGTCTGGCGGCAGGATATTGTATAATCGGGATGTTCCTGCAATCCGGGGTAATATATTTTCTTTACCGCGCTTTGTTCCAAAAGCCAGTGCGCGATTTTCCGGGCGGTTTCCTGCTGGCGTTCCATGCGGACGGCAAGCGTCTTGATGCCGCGGATAATCAGGAAACTGTCAAAGGGCGAAAGGCATCCGCCGGTTGTTTTTGCGATAAACCTTATTTTTTCTGAAAGTTCACTGTCATTTACAACCAGCAGGCCCGCCAGAGTATCGTTGTGGCCGCCTAAATATTTTGTTGCGCTGTGCAAAACAATATCGGCGCCCAAAGCAAGCGGTCTTTGGAAATACGGCGTAAGAAACGTATTATCAACGATAAGCAATAAACCTTTTTCAATCGTAACCTTCGCAACAGCCGCAATGTCGATAACGCTCATCATGGGATTGGTGGGCGTTTCGATAAATACGGCTTTCGTAGACGGGGTTATTTCCTTTTCTATATTTTCCAGCGCGGCGGTATAAGAAACTTTTATGCCGTTCTTTTGAGATATGCGTGAAAAGAGACGGAATGTGCCGCCGTAAAGGTCATCAGAGGCGATAATATGGTCACCGGGCGAAAACAGTTCCATCAATGCCGAAACCGCCGCCATGCCGGAAGAAAACGCCACGGCGTATTTACCCCCTTCCAGCGCGGCAACCGTATCTTCTAAATGCATATTGGTAGGGTTGAGCGAGCGGGAGTAATCAAAACCGGTACTCTGCCCCACGCCCGGATGAGCAAAAGTAGCCGAAGCAAATATCGGAACGGCAACCGCTCCGGTTGTATCAAACTTTTTTTCACAACCGTGTACGCAAATAGTGCTTATGTCCATACTATCCTAATTTATACTATGGGATTACTATGTTTTCAAGTCCTTTTATCAGGGAAAGCGCTACAAATGATATTCAGGCTCTCTAAACCGTGTAAAATAAAAAGGCGATTCCTGCAATATTTCAATAAAAGTATCAGCGATGTCAGAATCGAATTGTGTCCCCCTGCTTCGCTCAAGTTCGGATAACGCCGTCCTGAAAGAAAGCGCGCTCCTATACGATCTGCTTGATGTCATTGCGTCAAAAGTATCTGCAATGGCGATTATCCGCGCGTGCAGGGGAATCGCTTTACCTTTAATGCCATCCGGATATCCTTCGCCGTCAAACCGTTCATGGTGATGATATACCGCCGGCACTAAATGTTTAAAAGATTTTATATATTTTAGTATGGCGGCTCCTGTTTCGGGGTGTGACTTAATTATGGCATATTCTTCATCAGTTAATTTTGTTTGTTTTTTAAGAACTGTGTCAGGTATTCCTATTTTTCCGATGTCATGCAGTAACGCGGACCTTTTAAGGTCTTCAATATCTTGTTTATCCAGTTTCATGCGCTGCCCGATACCTTTGGAATATTCCATAACACGGCGCGAATGTCCGGCGGTATACTGGTCCCTGGCTTCCAATGCCTCAGAAAAAGCCATGATCGTTTCAAAATGCGTTTTTTCCAGCAGTTCGGTAATATCAAGCGACTCCTCATTCCTTAAATGTGATTTTTTGTGAGCATTGTTTTTTTTGCTGTATGTCCGTCCCATACTCTTGCAATTTGTTTATGAAAACAAATTGTTTTCCCTCCAATTTGCCGGATTTCCGGGTCCGCCCCATTTGTTAAGGGCAAAACTTCCCTTAAGGCTTTGGCCGATAAATTTCTTTGACAAAACAATTGCTCCATAAACTGAAAGTCCACGAGCCAGCCCGGCGGCAATTGCCGCAATTTTAACCATAATTACATCCTCCTAAATACCTTTTACATGGTATTCTTTATATAATACCTATATTACATATATGTTTACTATGTAATAGTGATACCGGACATTTCTGTATTTGTCAATAGGGAATTCAAATATCTGAGCCTTTTCCAAAACTAACCAAGTTTTGGAAAAGGCTCATCTGTAAAAAAGAGCAAATTTACCCCTTGACAATTATTTCCTTAATGAATATACTCCCTAAACATATATGTTTACTATGTTATAAAACAGGGGTCACCTATGAGTACGGTAAATTTAACGCTCCCAGCGGTGCAAATACGGGAAATACGCATTAACTCTATCACCGGTTTTCAGGGCAGGGCGGAAGAACTGGTTGATTGCTCATCCCGCCGCAATCTCAAAGATAACCCCCGCACCTTTACCCAATGCGTGGGCTGTTCTACTTCCAAGGCGGCGTGTATGACCATTCTGGTACAGGATGCGGCGGTAATTAGTCACGGGCCGGTGGGATGTTCAACCTGTTTACATGAATTCGCGTTTACCTACCGGGTAAATTACCCGTTGCGCGGTATTGAAACGCCAACCCCGCGCAAGATTTACTCAACAAATCTAACGGAAAAGGACACGGTCTACGGTGGCAATGTCAAACTGGAAAAGGCAATCCACGAAGTATATGAACGCGCCCGCCCAAAAGCTATCTTTGTTCTTACTACCTGCGCGGTGGGAATTATCGGGGACGATGTGGAAAGCGTCTGCGACAGCGCCGAAGAAGAACTGGGTATCCCCATAGCGGCTATTTTTTGCGAAGGTTTCCGTTCTACCGTTTGGACAACGGGTTTTGACGCGGCCTATCATGGTATTGCGCGGAAGTTAATCAAGCAACCGCGCAAACGCCGTGACGATATGATCAACGTGATCAACTTTTGGGGCAGCGATGTGTTTAAGGATTGGTTTGCCCCTTTTGGAACAAAGCCCAATTACATTACACCGTATTCCACGGTAGACAGCCTTACCTGGTCAAGCGAAGCGGCAGCGACGGTGCAGGCCTGCTCTACGCTGGGTTCATATTTGGGCGCGGCGCTGGAGCAGGAATTTGGCGTACCTGAACTGCCCACGGCCCCGCCCTACGGCATAGTGCAGACCGATCGCTGGTTCAGGGCGCTGGGTAAATTGTTGGGTAAAGAAGAAATTGCCGAACGTGTTATCGCGGAAAAGAAAGCGGAGTATATCCCCAAGATTGAAGCGATAAAAGAAAAGTTCCGGCAGCTTTCCCCGGAAAAACCGCTTACCGCCTATGTTACTGGCGGAGCGGCGCACGGGCACGCATTGTTGTCGGTACTGGGTGAGTTGGGGATTAAAGCGGTGGGCGCGGCTATTTTCCACCACGACCCGCTGTTTGATAACGGCGAACCGGATAACGATCAACTTGCCCAGCGGGTAAAAGATTACGGCGACGTGCCGAATTTCAACGTCTGCAACAAACAGGAATTTGAACTGGTGAATGTGCTGAATCGAATCCGCCCCGATGTACTGCTGGCGCGGCACGGCGGCATGACCCTTTGGGGCGCAAAGCTGGGGATCCCGTCTTTGCTCATCGGCGATGAACACTACAGCATGGGCTACGAAGGACTGCTTAAATACGGCGAAAGGATTCTTGAAACCATTGAAAATGATGAATTCGTAAAGAACCTTGAAAAACACGCCATTAATCCCTACACCAAATGGTGGCTTGGCCAGCGTCCCGATACATTTTTAAAAAGAAAGGAGCAATAAGTGAGCAGCGTAATTGAACAGGAACGTTATACCTGCGCTATTGGCGCGCTGCAAAGCGTGGTGGCTATTGAGAAAGCAGTGCCCATTCTGCACTCCGGCCCCGGCTGCAGCGACATGATCAGCGGTTTTTTTGAACGTTCCACCGGCTATGCCGGAGGCTCAACGTCTCCCTGCACTAATTTTGCGGAAAAGGAAGTTGTTTTTGGCGGCATTGACCGCCTGCGGGAAATTGTCGCCAACACCTATAAGGTTCTGGATACCGATTTGCAGGTTATTCTTACCGGATGCACCTCCGGCATTGTAGGCGATGACGTGGATTCCCTTGCGGAAGAATTTCGTGACGAAGGCAAACCTGTTGTAGCGGTTGAAACGGCGGGATTCAAATGCAATAATTTTGAAGCGCACAGTTTGGTTGTCAATGCCATTATTGAGCAATATGTCGATTTATTTGCCGGGGAAAACGAGAGCAGAAGCGAGTTGAATACCGTTAATGTTTTTTCTTCCCTGCCCTATCAAGACCCTTTTTGGAAAGGCAACCTGGGCGAATACAAACGCTTACTGGAAGGCTTGGGTTTAAAGGCTCATATCCTGTTCGGCCCGCTTGCGGACGGCGTGCGCGAATGGCAGAGGATTCCGCGCGCCAATTTTAACATTCTGGTTTCGCCGTGGCACGGAAAGCCTATCGTTGACAACCTGAAAACAAAATACGATCAGCCGTATACCTGGTTTTCTCATATCCCCATAGGCGCTAATCAAACAGAGCGGTTTTTACATCAAGTTCTTGATTTTGCGCTGGAACAGGGAGCGGCAATCGACAGCAAAAAAGCCGAAGCGTTTATACAACGGGAGAGCAGCGCGTATTATGAAGAGATAGACAATCTGGCGACATTCCTCCTGGAATTCCGGTACGGTTTGCCTAACCACGTCCATGTCCTGCACGACGCGGGTTATGTCGCGGCGTTTTGTAAATTTCTGCTGCATGAAACCGGAATAGTGCCCAAAGAACAGTTTATTACGGACAATACGCCGGATAAATTCAAGGAACAAATTACCGCGGATATTGCCTCTGCTTCCGATAAGCGCGAGATACCGGTAATTTTTGAGCCGGACGCGGGTTTGGCGCAGGAAGCGATACGCAGCCTCAACCATAAGGGGCGGGGTTTAATTATCGGCAGCGGTTGGGATAAAGAACTTGCAAAGGAAAAAAACTATGACTTCCTTTCGGCGGCGGTTCCTTCCCCCTACCGTTTGGTAATGACGACTAACTATGCGGGATTTTCCGGCGGCCTGCGGGTAATCGAAGATATTTACCACAACGTGCTGGCGACATACCGATAATGAATTCTCGTATAGCGTTTGCCAGTACCGGCGAATATGTCGATCAACACTTTGGCTCGGCGCGGTACTTTCAGGTTTATGATATTGCCGGCAATGAACACCATCATGTAGAAACCCGCAGACCGGAAGCAAAATGCCGGGGCAATTGCGAGGGCGGGTTTAACCATCTTTTGGAAATTCTCAGCGACTGCGACGCGGTATTTGTCGGTAAAATCGGGCCGGGCGCGGCGGCGTTTATGATCGCTCATGGCAAGCGTGTTTTTGAGGCGGCAGGCGCGGTGGAAGAAATCATTGCCGAACTTAAAAAAGGAAACCTGTTATGAGAAAAAAGATTCAACCGCTATATCACCATTACCAATGAAGAATAATCCGCCAGCAAAGAATCGCCGGTTATAAAATGCAGGGGAAAAGTAAGAGCCTGCGCCTCTTATGCGCTCTATCACTATTTTCCAAACTTTACCTGATTATCAGTTCTACTCTTTTTGAAGCGCCCATATGATGTGTGTCTCCATTATAAAAAATGGTTACCAGGGCTTTTTGAATATGATATTCAACGGTAATGTCATTCCCTGCCTTATAGCCATTCCCTGCCGGACGCCGTATGCGTACATAGTAGTCGCCAACTTCGACAGGCGGCTCAGACGAGCCGTTTCTGTCGGCATGGAGGTCTTCTTCGCTGCGGAAGTAGGTAATAACCGGCGGCGGCAAGCGCCGCTATTATCTTAAAAAAATCCATACATTCCCCGCTTACAACAAGTTAAAAGGTTTCAATATTTTATCGACTTGTACCGGTCTGCCGTTTTCATCGTCTACGGTAACTTTGGTAAATAACCAACCTTCAATACGGTCAGGGTTTGTACCGGCGGCAATAAAGGGTTCGGGATTAAGTACAAAAACAATATCTTTATCATTGGTTTTTAAATCTTTTGCCCATTCAAAGAGATTACCGTTTCCCACGCTTATTCCGTAATGATCAGCCGCTCCATGATAGCCAATAGACTGTCGTTTCAGTTTTACTATTCGTTCGTATGAAGCAAGCGGCGTTGCCTCGCCGTCATATTGTAATTGCTCTGTACCTAACTTTGTTCCCACAATGAGCAAATTACTTTCTCTGTTGTAGTAAAAATTTTCGGGAAGCAATACAGGATCAAGCCCTGCGGCGATAAAGGGAGCAGCGTCAAATTCCAGCATCACATCAAAACGGGGACTTTCCGCATAGTTTTTACTCCAGATAAAACGGACGCTGTTGTCAGGAGCGGCAAAAGACCATCCTCGGTTTACATCGTCCTTCGACACCAACTGCGGCGCGTTGTTTAATAGTTCGCCAAAGCTGCGTACAGAATAATTTCCTATCGTATCAAGTTTGTCGCAGGAAAAAGCCAATAGCGCCGTAAGCGTAACTGTTAAAACCTCAATCATTTTTTTCATTTTCGTTTTCTCCTCAATTTAATTTTCCAAATCCGAAAGCTGTGTTGAAAGATACCGCTCGCCCGAATCGGGAAAGACAACGACGATGTTTTTTCCGGCGGTTTCTTCACGCGCGGCGACTTTCAATGCCGCCCACGCGGCGGCTCCGGCAGAAATGCCGACGAGTATGCCTTCGGCGCGGGCGACTTTTCGGGCGGTGATAATCGCGTCTTCGTTGGTTACTCTGACAATTTCGTCAATGATTGAACGGTTCAGCACTCTCGGGATAAAGCCCGCCCCAATGCCCTGAATACGGTGAGGACCCGCAAAGCCGCCTGAAAGCACCGGCGACGCGTCGGGTTCAACGGCAATTATTTTAACGGAGGGGTTACGCTCTTTTAACACTTCGCCTACGCCGGTAATAGTGCCGCCCGTGCCGACACCGGCGACAAAGATGTCCACCTCTCCTTTGGTATCCGCCCAAATTTCCTCGGCGGTGGTACGGCGATGCGCTTCGGGGTTGGCGGGGTTTTCAAACTGTAACGGAACAAAACTACCGGAAATCTGCGCTGCAAGTTCTTCCGCCTTTCGCACCGCCCCCTTCATGCCGTCTTTGCCTGAAGTGAGAACAATATCCGCGCCGAGCATTTGCGCGAGTTTGCGCCGTTCAACGGACATGGTTTCGGGCATGGTAAGAATCAGTTTGTAACCTTTCGCGGCGCAGGCAAAGGCAAGGCCAATGCCGGTATTTCCTGATGTAGGCTCTATCACAATGCCGCCTTTTTTAAGTTTGCCGTCCCTTTCTGCGGCGTCGATCATGGCGGCTCCGATACGGCACTTAACGCTGTTCATGGGATTAAATGATTCTATCTTGGCAAGTATTGTACCCGATAAATCTTTGCCAAGAATTTCCCTGCCAAGTTTTGAAAGTTTAACCAGCGGCGTATTACCCCGGGCTTCAATTATGCCGTTGTATATATGCCCCCGGCTTTCCGCTTTAACAACGTTTACATTATTTTGTTCCATAACATTCCTTCCATAATAATTTTTACCACGGAGTACTGGAGGTGTCCAGGAAGAATTTTTTACCACGGAGTACACGGAGTTACACGGAGGAATGAGGGTTATCGTATCAAAACTCCGTGACCTCCGTGGTTTTATTCTTCTAAAGTTAACGCTCATGCCATCTCCAATTTATATCGAATATTCCGATTCCTGATTGAGGTCATATTGAAACATGGCAAAAATTCGATCCTGAATGTCGATTAACTCAGGATCGGTTCTTGCCCGCGGACGTTTCACGTCAACAAGAATGCGGTTGCGTATGCTTCCCGGACTGGGAGAAAAAATAATCACTTCATCGGAAAGATAGACCGCTTCCTGCACTTCGTGGGTTACTAAAATTGCGGTTAATGGGGATTGGTCGTTCCGTTCCGATAACAGGCGTAAAAGTTCGTCCTGCAATTTTTCCCTGGTCAGCGCGTCTACGGCGGCAAAGGGTTCGTCCATCAATATAATAGAAGGTTCTACCGAAAGCGCTCTTGCAAGGGCAAGGCGTTGGCGCATACCGCCTGAAAGTTGGGACGGGTATTTATTCGCGAATGCCGCAAGCCCGGTTTTTTGCAGATAAAAAAGCGCTTTATCGCTTATTTCTGAGCGTTTTAGTTTTTCTTTTCCTCTGCGCCCCGCGTTCCGCAGTTTAAGGGCGAACTCCACATTGTGCAGACTAGTCATCCAGGGGAATACCGCATAGTCCTGAAATATCATGGCAATATCATGTTTTGGCTGATCCCTAAACACGCCGTTTGCCAAAGGCGAAATAAACCGGTAGCGGCGTTTGTAGTCTATTTGTTCCTTTCTGGTAGCGGGCAGTGGTTCAAGAACCAGTTTGCCGTTAATGCGTATGGTTCCGTCAGTCGGCGGTTGGAGTCCGGCAAGTATTTCCAGAAAGGTCGATTTACCGCAGCCGGAAGGCCCAAGAAAAGATACGATTTTTCCGTCGTGGATGTTAAGCGAAACATTGAGAACTGCGGTAAGCCCTTCGGCTATACCCTTTTCATTTATCACCGAAAAAAACTTGCTGATGCTTTTGGCTTGTATCATGCCGTTTACCCTACCTTCCGACTTTCCATACGGCAAGTTTTATTTCAATGTATTTAAGAACCTCAATGAGGAACCAGCCTATCCAGCCGAGTATTACCATGCAGACCATCATTTCGGGAATGACGAAGTAATCCTTTGCCTGGCCGAGAAGATAGCCTATACCCATGCGGCCGCCGTAGGACTCGCCTATGAGGAGCATCACCAGTCCCATAGCAACGCCGGTTTTCAGGCTCATGATGATAGAGCCGAAGGCGTGCCAAAAATATACTTTGCGAAGCAGGGTAAATTCACTTGCGCCGAATACTCTCGCTGAGGCAAGATAGCGGGGGTCGGTATCCTTAATTCCCTGATAGGTGTTGAAAAGCACCGGATAAAAAATTCCGATGAACATGAGAAATACATGCATCCTGCTCCCTATGCCGAAAAAAATGATGGTCATGGGAACCCATGCGGGCAGCGGTATTGCCGAGAGTATCTGCCAGAGAGGAAGCACATAGGCGCGTATTTTTAAGTTCCAGCCCATGAGAAGCCCCAAAGGAACCGCCAGCGCTACGGCTATACCGAACGCGGCAAAGAAACGTCCCAGGCTTATGAGTATGTGGAATATAAGTTTTTTGTGTAAAAGCATAAACCAGAAACGCCGCGCCACAACAGAAAGGCTCGGTATAAGCGCTTCGGGAAGTATCTTCCAACGAGGGAAGAATTCCCATATCAAAAGAATGGGAAGCAATACGGTAAGGAATTCCAGAGAAAAGAAATTCCCCAGTGAGTTTTTGAGAAATCCGCCGATCTCCAAAAAGAAACGGCGGATTCCCTTTGTTTCATACGTTTCAATCATAGCCAAGCTACCATAGGTAGCAAGCTACCAAGTGATTCCCTTGAATTGCGACGCAAAGAGCGCGTCGCCGGGGTTCTTGTCGATAGTTCCCAATTTTACCAGCGCGTCGGCATAACCTTTAAGACCTGCGGTATCAAGTTTAATCTGGAAGCCCAGTTTTGGATTGCTGTTGATGATTGCCTGTTCGGAAACATTTACATATTTACGGGCAATAGCTACAATATCAGGCGCGCTCGGATTGGCGCGGATGATCTTGTTCGCTTCGTCAATTGCCTGAATAAAAAGTTTGGCATCATCAAGCCTTGTGACCACAAAGTTGGTATTGGCGTTGATCGTGCGGTAGGGCGGATTAACGCCCGCGAGATTCGCGTCAACTTTGCCGTCGCCGTCTGCGTCTGATGTTCCGTCAAAGACGGTTTTATATTTTGCTCTGCCCTGAGCGTCTTTAAGGAGCAGCGCTTCGGCGACAAATGGTTCCTCAAGAATTGCCCCTTTAACGCTTCCCGCTTCGAGAGCGGCAAGAGCCGCGCCGGGGGCGAGAGTTACCAGTTCAAATTCAGTATTGTACTGGTTTTTAAGAGCGTCTCTAATCGCAATAACCGCGCAGCAGGTAGTCGAAAGCCCGGCGATCTGTAGTTTATTTACGTCCTGTGGTTTCTTTACCGTCGAATTCACCGGAACTACCAATACCGAAGTACAGGGTATTTTTACCTGACTGATAATGATGATGTTCTGCCCTTTGGCAATCGGGGTGATAACGCCGGTAGGGCAATTGAACACGATGTCGGCTTCGCCGCCGACCACCGCCGCTACGCCGGAGCTGGTCTGTTGAATTTCCACGTCAAGACCACGTTTGGAAAAGAGACCTTTTTCGTAGGCTACATAGAGATCGAGGTGGTGGATTGAGTTGGCATCGGCAACAACGATCCGTTTTGCCGGCGCAACCTCCGCTTTATCCTTGCTTCCCCCGGCAAAGACGGGCGTTATTACGGTTAAACCGAACAATAGCGCCGTAATGAGAATTCTGCTTAATCTGATTTTCATTTGAAAACCTCCATAATTGAGCCGCGGCGTTGCATAGCAACGAAGCGGCTAGTTTTTAGGGGTCTCCGCAATGCGGAGACAAACATCCTCTATATTAACACATAATACCTATGTGTTTACTATGAATTCGATTATAAGCACTGTAATCATATATGTCAACTAGTAATTGGTAGGAAATGAGAAGTCAGGAATGGAAGGCTTGTTTATAAACTTATTCCTGGAGGAAAAGCGATATAATACCAATAATACCTTCCAAACCCTGATTTCTTTATCTATATTATAGTAAACATATAGGTTTACTATCTTGACAATTATTACGTTATTATGGGTATACTTTCTAAACATATATGTTTACTATGAATAAGGGATTTCTAATTAACGAGAAGAATGTTGGAGACTGAATAATATGCCGTTGATCATTCGTGATGCGCGGTTGGATGACGCACAGGCGTTACTCAACATCTACGCGCCCTATGTAGAAACCACATGGGTAACTTTTGAAACCGAAGTTCCCGCGTTGATTGATTTTCGCGGAAGGATTGAGCAATACCGCTTTAAACTTGGTTTCCCGTACAAGGTGGCTGAACTTAACGGCAGTATTGCAGGCTATGCTTACGCTCACCCTTACCACGAAAGAGAGGCTTATCGCTTTACCGCCGAAACCAGTGTGTATGTAAAACAAAAGTTTGGCCGCGGCGGAATTGGGACTGAACTGTATAAGGCTGTACTGGATGATCTGAAAAAAAGCGGGATTCACGCCGTGATAGCGATACTCGGCTATCCTAATGAAATAAGTAAACAATTCCACGAAAAGTTCGGATTTCGTGAAATCGGACATTTCCATGAAGTCGGGTATAAGTTTGACCGCTGGCTGGACGTAGGCTATCTGGAAAAGATTTTGGTGTAAGGAGACAGCCGTATGAGTGATAACTACATTGATATTCAGAACCTGACTAAGTCCTTCATGGTCAGAGGCGAACGGTTGGAGGTATTAAAGGGAATCTCGCTGTCCGTCTCCAGAGGAGACGTATTCGGGATCATCGGGCTGTCCGGGGCGGGGAAATCGACTTTAGCGCGATGTATCAACCGGATCGAAACGCCGGATACCGGACGGATTACCATCGGCGGCGTCAATATGCTGACGCTTCCCAAACGCGATCTTCTTGATCAGCGGCAGCGAATAGGCATGATTTTTCAGAATTTCAATCTTTTTGAGGCTAAAACAGTTTACAAAAATATAGCGTATCCGCTTGCCATCCGCGGTATAAAAAAGACGGAACGTTCACGGCGCGTGCGGGAAATAGCGGAAATTGTCGGCCTGCAGGATAAGCTGGACGCTTACCCGGCGGGGCTTTCCGGCGGACAGAAACAGCGCGTAGGTATTGCCAGGGCGCTTGCCAATAACCCCGACATTCTGCTTTCCGATGAAGCCACCAGCGCCCTTGACCCACAGACCACTTTAAGCATTTTGGAACTGCTTAAAAACATCAACCGCGACCTGGGACTGACCATCATACTGATCACCCATGAGTTAAATGTCATTAAATACACTACCAGAAACATGGCCGTGCTGGAGGATGGCGTGATCCGCGAAATCGGCAGAACCAAAGATATTTTTGCCAATCCCAACAGTGTAACCGGCAAGATGTTCCTGAAAGTTTATTTTGAATTACAGGATAGAGGTATGGAAGGAGGCGATGGTATATGAGTTTGTTAAATACCCCGTTTTGGGTTGTGTTTTTGGCGTCTTTTTCGCCAAAGGTGTGGAAGGAAATCTGGCCGGCAACCCTGGATACCCTGTATATGACCCTTATCGCATCCCTGATTACCCTGGTGTTCGGGCTGATTTTGGGTATTATAATGACTATCACCACAAAAGACGGCCTGTGCCCGGCGCGGCCGTTTAACACCGGTATGGGCTGGTTTATCAATTGTATGCGTTCTCTGCCGCAAATGATCATGATTATTCTGATGATACCGGTGGCGCGGCTGGTATTCGGCAAATCCTACGGCATAAATTCCTGTATTATCGCGCTGTCCGCTTCCTGTATACCCATGTATGCCCGCATTGTGCAGAGCAGTCTGCTGGAAATTGAGAAAGGTAAAATAGAGGCGGCAAAGTCTATGGGCAGCAATAACCTGCAAACCGTTGTATGGGTACTGCTGCCGGAAACCCTGCCTTCCCTTATTCGCGGCTTTACGGTAGCGGTTATCGCCATCATTTCCATGACCGCCCTGGCCGGTAACTTTGGCGCGGGGGGCATCGGAGATATTGCCGTCCGGTTCGGGTTTCAGCGGTTCCAGCATGAAATATTGTTTGCCTGTGTGTATGTCCTCATTATTATAGTGCAGATCATCCAATTTACCGGAGATATTGCATCCAAACTCATTCTGAGAAAACGGCATTTAATTTAGGGAATTTTTTTCGAAATTTGAGGAATTGCTCTTGACAAACCCTCACAAATGCCCTATTTTAATACATAGTAAACATATATGTTTACTATATCATATAGGTTTAGGAGGATTAAACCAATGAAAAAGATGATAACGCTGGTTCTCATCACTATTGTGGCTGTTGCCTTTTCGGGCTGCCCAGCCAAAGGGAAGAACGCTTCATCCGGCGCTTCTTCGAATACTGTCGTAAACGCCAAAGGCGTTGAAATCAAGGGTATTGTTGACCTGGTTCCCCATAGCGAACTGATTAACCATGTCAAAGACAAACTGACCGCCGAAGGTATTATCGTGAATATTGTATCTACTGCGGCAGACGCAACCACTAATGAGCGTACCGAAGCGGGCGAAATTGACTTCAATTTTTTCCAGCACTTCCCATACCTCAAAGAGTGGGACGAAATCAACGGCGGTCATCTGATTAACGTGGGAGATATCCATGTGGAGCCTATCAGCGCCTATTCTGACAAATACACAACAGTGAATGACATACCCGCAAAGGCTACAATCGCCATTCCCAATGACGCGACCAACGAATACCGCGCTCTGCGCATTCTGGAAATTGCCGGATTTATCAAACTGGATGAGGCAGCCAGTCGAAACCTGAGAGCGTCTGTGTCCAACGTGAAGGAATACCTCAAGCCGGTTACGCTGATCGAATTGGACTCTGCCATCATCATTCCTACCAGAGGCGATTTTGACGTGTTCATTACCAATGTCAACAAGGCGCTGGAAGCGGGTATTACTTCCGCCGTTCTTTTCAGGGAAGGCGAAGATTCCCCGTATGCCAACATCATCTCTGTTCGCAATGATTTAGCCGCCGACAAGCGCGCCGCCGTGGATAAACTGGTAAAAGCGCTCCAGTCGGAGGAAACCCGCAGCTTTATTCTGGGGAAATACAACGGCAAAGTGATTCCCGCGAAATTGTAATTTGTATTCTTATGATGAGACGGAGTTTGACGGGGCGCTTTTCTGCGCCTCGTCAAAGAGCGTAAGCGAAAAATATGAGCATACGCCCGGCGCACAATAGATTCTACCGCAAACAGTAATGCCGGTCGGAGTTATGGAAAAGAAAACGCACGATATAGATGAGGCAATTTATCTTTCTGATCGTATCGTGATTATGACTCCGCGTCCGGGTAGAATAAAAGAAATAGTTAATGTTAAAATGTCGCATCCGCGGCACCGGGGCGGTACGGAATTCCTTTCCATAAGAAGGGATATTCTGGAAAAATTGCACCTTGCCAGTGCGAGTCCACAGCCGGAGTACGCAATATAAACTAAGGGTTTACTGTCATGGAAAAGAAAATCAGGCAAATTGCCATTTATGGCAAGGGCGGAATAGGAAAATCTACTACGACGCAAAATCTTACGGCGGGTCTTGCCGAAAGCGGCAAAAAAATCATGGTGGTCGGCTGTGATCCCAAAGCCGATTCAACGCGGCTGCTTTTGGGGACATTGGCGCAGCGCACCGTGTTGGACACTATTCGCGCCACGGGAGAAAATGTAGAGCTTTCCAGCATAATGAAAGAAGGCTTTTCCGGCATCAAATGCGTGGAATCCGGCGGGCCGGAACCGGGCGTAGGCTGCGCCGGGCGGGGCATTATTACCTCAATAGGGTTATTGGAACAGCTTGGCGCATATACGGAAGATTTGGATTTTGTATTTTATGACATTCTGGGCGACGTGGTATGCGGCGGTTTTGCCATGCCGATTCGCGAGGGCAAAGCCAAAGAAATCTACATTGTAGCCAGCGGCGAAATGATGGCCCTGTACGCGGCTAACAATATCTGCAAGGGCATAGCCAAGTTCGCGGAAAAAGGCGGCGTCCGCCTGGGAGGAATTATCTGCAACAGCCGCAACGTGGACAGGGAGAATGAGTTGCTGGAAGCCTTTTCAAAAGAAATCGGCACGCAGCTTATTTATTTTGTTCCCCGTAACAATGTGGTACAGCGGGCGGAAATAAACCGCAAAACAGTGATTGAATACGCGCCGGAAGATCATCAGGCGCAGGAGTACCGTAATCTTGCAAAAGCAATTGATGAAAATACCATGTTTACCATTCCCCGGCCCATGACCCAGGAACGGTTGGAAGAGATTTTAATAGAGTCCGGTTTGCTGGATTCCATAAAAAATGATTATCGGATTTAATATTTTTTCAACCTGTATGCTCTTTACGCTTTAAATCTTTTTAATCTGAGCGCGTTGGTCAGAACCGATACGGAACTTAAACTCATGGCGGCGGCGGCAAAAACCGGATTGAGAAGCGGTCCCCCAAAGAGGTACAGCACACCGGCGGCAATGGGAATACCCAGCACATTGTAACCAAAAGCCCAGAATAAATTTTGTTTGATAGTGCGAATTGTCCGTTTGCTCAAATTAATCGCTGTGGGAACATCACTCAGGTCGGAACGCATAAGCACAATGTCGGCGGATTCCATCGCCACGTCCGTCCCGCTTCCGATTGCGATCCCGATGTCCGCCTGCGCCAACGCCGGAGCGTCGTTAATACCATCCCCAACCATTGCGACAAAACGCTTATGTTTTTCTCCACGGCTGTTTTCCACGCCTGTCTCTTGCAGTTTTTTCACTTCGGCGGACTTGTCCTGCGGCAAGACTTCCGCAAGCACCCGATCAATTCCCACCTGTTTGGCAATAGCGTTCGCGGTTTTTTTATTATCCCCGGTGATCATGGCAACCTCGATTCCCATCTTGTGAAGCCGCTCAATCGCCGCCCTGCTGGAAGATTTCAGTACATCCGCCACGGCTACAATTCCCGCGGCCTTGCCGTTCAGGGCGACATACATCGGCGTTTTTCCTTCACCGGCAAGGCGGTCGGAAGCGGCCTCAAGTTCCGCAAGGGGGATACCGCGTTCGTCCATGAGTTTTCTATTCCCGATGAGAATAGGGAGTAGAGGGGGGAAAGTTTCACTATAAATTTCCAACTCTGACTCCTGACTCCCGACCGCCCACTTCTTAATCTTCGTCTCAATACCTCGGCCGGGTATGGCTTGAAAATCCGTAACAGCGGGCAGGGCAAGACCGCGTTTTTCCGCTTCGTGTACAATGGCTTGTCCAAGCGGGTGTTCGCTTCCTTTTTCAGCAGCAGCAACAAGTTGAAGAAGAAGATCAGTTTCCTCACCCGACCCTGTAATCACATCCGTCACCTCAGGCTTACCCTCGGTAACAGTTCCCGTCTTGTCAAACACCATCGTTTGAAGTTTGTGGGCGGTTTCCAAGGCTTCGCCGCCTTTGATTAAAATACCGTTTTCCGCGCCCTTGCCGGTTGCCACCATGATCGCTGTGGGCGTGGCAAGTCCCAGAGCGCAAGGACAGGCGATGACCAGTACGGAAATAAAAATCGTCAGGGCGAATTCCGTTACGGATTTTCCGGCAGGCAAGCTGACAACGCCGGAAGAAGCCGTAATAAACCACGCGATACCGGCGGCAAGCGCAACGGCGCAGACAACCGGTACAAAGTAACCGGACACAATATCCGCCATTTGCGCAATCGGCGCTTTTGAGCCTTGCGCGTCTTCAACCAGTTTGATGATCTGCGCCAGCGCGGTTTCATTCCCCACCTTTTCCGCCCTAAAACGGATAACGCCGTTACTGTTAATGGTGGCCCCATAAACCGGATCGCCGGACTTCTTGTCAGCCGGCATACTCTCCCCGGTGAGCATGGACTCGTCAACAGCACTTTGCCCTTCGGTTACAACTCCGTCCACGGGAATTTTCGCGCCCGGTTTTACCACAATAATATCGCCGGGTATTACCTCGTCAATGGGGATTTCTTTCTCTTCTCCGTTGACGATAACGACAGCCGTCTTAGGCGCAAGTCCCATAAGTTTTTTTATCGCCTCGCTCGTGCGGCCTTTGGACACCGCTTCGAGGGATTTGCCCAGAAGAATCAGGGCGATAATTACGCCGGCGGTTTCAAAGTACAAAGATTCAACCGCGTGATGATTCCCTGCGGCAATCTGAAACAAATTGTAAACACTGTAAACTACCGCCGACGTGGTTCCGATGGCTATAAGCGAATCCATATTCGGGCTGCGGCGCAAAAGATTTTTGAAACCAACGATATAAAACCGGCTGCCGGCGATTATAATAGGGATAACCAGCGCCAACTGCACGAGAGCGTAAACAAGGGGAAAATTCATCGGGGCCAGGGCTTTGGGAAAGGGAAGATCGACCCACTTTATCATGGGGGCCATAGCGATATACAGCAGGGGAAACCCCAACGAAGCGGCAACGATAAATTTTGTCCACAGGAGCCTAATTTCTTTTTCCTTGCGGAGTTTATCTTCGTCTAAAGTATCTTTTGAAGTTTCAATCACTTCATATCCGGCATTGATGATTGCTTCCTTGATTGCCGAAAGGCGCAGAACACGGAAATCATAAACTACCATCGCCTTTTCCGTGGCAAGGTTTACTGCAGCGCTTTCAACGCCGTCCAGTTTACGGAGAGCCCTTTCCACCCGCGCGGAACAGGCGGCGCAGGACATCCCGCCAATGCTCAACGTTTCAGTGTTCATTGTTTAACCTTCTTTTTCGGTTTCGGCAATTACGGTAATAGTACTTCTGATCATGCCCATCCAGCAGGAATAGCGAAACCTTCCCGCTTTTGTGGGAGTAAACTCAATTACATTATCACCCTGCTTAAAGATATATTCTATACCGTATTCGTAGAGAACTACGCAGTAATTACAGCCGGTTATACTGCCCGGCGGCGCGTTGATTGTCCACCGTACCGGAATACCCTGCTGCACGGTTATCGCCGGATAGCGGTTTGACCGCAGTGTTGATTTGACAACCTGCACGCCGTTTTCAATTACCGGAATAAACGATTTAGCGTCCGGCGGATTAGTGTTCGCAGTGTTTGGAACCGGCTGCGTTTGCCGCTGATCCTGCGGTGTGTTTGGATTACTGTTTCCGCGGTTTTCCTCGGGTACTGAAACGGCTTTGACGGGAGCAGCCTTATCCGGCAAATTGGCAAATCCCGAAAGACTCCAGCCGTTGGAGAACATGACAAGACCCAGCGCCATGACAAGGATCGCTCCGGCCCACATAACACGGCGGGAAAAGGCGCGTCCCTTTACGCCGCTCAGAGCGCTGCTTGCCGCGCCCAGCGCAAACATCAGGGGAATTGTTCCAAGACAAAACAAAAACATGGCAATGCCGCCCCGAATAGGGCTGCCGGTAGAGAGGGCGTATAATTGCATGGCCTGTAAAGGGCCGCAAGGCATAAACCCGTTCAGGAAACCGACAACCAGCGGCCCCCGTCCGGTTTTCCGCTCATCTATCCTGGCGGCAAGGGCCTTCGGCATTCGCGGAATGAAACGTCTGAGAGCCGGAAACAGTCCCAGCATATTGATCCCCATGATCACCATGAAGACTCCGGCAACGAGCTGCACTACTCCCTGAAAACGTCCCGATACGGTAATTACCGAACCCAAAGCGCCAACAAGAACCCCCACCGCCGTATACGAAACAAGCCGCCCGCCGTTATAGAGAATACCGGGAAAAAGCAGAGAATAGGTACTTGCGGGCGCGGATTCCCCTCTTTTCCGTAAGGTTTGTGAAAGGTTTATTCCCCCGCACATGGCAATACAATGGACACCGGTAAGGAGGCCGATAACCAGCAGCATCCCGTAACCCATACCTTCCTGGGCAAGCGGGAAAGCGGCGGCCAGTTTGCTGGCGGCGAATGTCCGCATCAGCATAAACATGGCAAGGATAATCACCAGCGTCCCAACAATGTACATTACGGTATTCTTATTGTTTCCTTCCGTCATCCGGTAACCCAGGTTTTCAATTACCGCCGAAATTTTGTCAAAGCCGATTATCGCGGCATCGTAAGTAACAGCCGCCGCTCCGGTATGGTAATTTACTGTTGCGTCCTGAACCCCCGCGGTGTTTTTCAGTTCTTTTTCAATTGTATTCTGACAGTGTACGCAGTACATACCGTCAATGCGGAAAGAGCGCTTTTGCAAATCTTGCTTTTTTGTTGTTTTCATGTCGTAATTATAGCCTATAATCATGACAATTACTGCATATCCGTCAACCCTAAATTCCGGACTTTGTGCAATAAATCACGGACATTCGCGCCTTAAATTTTTCGTGTAAAAGACGGACAAAGAAGCGGCATGTACCGTTATTTTCCCTATTTGTCGCATATTTGTCACACTTTATTTGGTAGGATAGTATGATTACAAACATGGAAAGGCAGGATAAAAATGCGTGAAAAAAAAGTAAGTTTTAAGATCAAAGTATTAATCCCGATATTGGCAATATTTATCGTTTTTGTTTTGATCATCTCATTTATCAACTACAGACTGCTGGACTCTTCCGTGGAATCGAAAACCAACGCTAATATGGAAATTTTTGCCGACAGTATTTTGGCGCAAATCAGGCATTTAAATATCATACTTGACGCCACTAAACAAACGCTGGATGAAAAACATATAGCGATAGCGAAGACGGTCGTGGATATACTGGACAACACACCCGGCCAGTTGTCTTATGAGAAATTGCTGCGGATCGCGCAGCCGCTGGATATTATAGAATTGAGCGTTGCCAATTCAAGCGGTATCATTACAGCCAGCAGCGTCCCCAAATACATAGGCTTTGATTATAAGTTATACGAACCCACCAGCGTATATATGAAGCTGACAGACGGAACTCTGACTGAACTGAGCGAGGAACCGCGCGCGTCGGTGTTCGAGAACGATGTCGGCGACATCAATCATTATACCGGAATTGCCCGGAAAAACGGCGGCTTTATCCAGATTGGTTTTAACGCGGGCGTAATCGGCAGGCTGCAGGAAGAAATCAGCATTTACAAAACCATAGAGGAAACGAAAATAGGGCAAAACGGTTTTGGTATGGTGTTGTCGAATGGGTTCATAACAGCGCGCCCTGACGGATATTTGTCAGCCGACATTTTGTCGGCCGACTTTAAGTCGGACGTATCGGGCGAAGATTGGTATAAAACAGTAAGCTCCGGAAACGGGTTTGCGTGGCTCAATATACATGGCAGGCAATATTACGCAGGTTACAAAAACGAAAACGGCAATACTGTCGTCGCCCTTGTGTCGGAGCATGATTATCACCGGGAACGCAACAGCCTTCTGCTTGATTCGGTAATGTTCCTGCTCATAACGGTCATCATCATAACCGTCGTTATTTATCTGGTTGTGGGCGGGCTTCTCCGTCCTGTTAATTATCTGGTTACAGGGATCGGAAGAATCGCGAAGGGCAATTTAGACGCAAAAATTGAGGGCAGTTTTAATGATGAATTTGATAAAATCAAAGATGCTGTGAACTCTATGGCGGCGGACATAAAAACATATATGGAAAGCAAGATGCAGTTGGAAAACAAACTGACCGAAAGCCGTATCTCCATGATGCTTTCCCAGATACAGCCCCATTTTTTATACAACTCGTTAGCCGTCATATCGAGGCTGTGTGATAAAGACCCTGTCGAAGCAAAAAAAGCGACCATAAATTTTTCCAATTACCTCAGGGCAAATATGAATCTATTGGAGCGCACGGAACCTATCCCATTTGAGAATGAACTAAACCACACAATAGGTTTTTTGAATTTAGAAAAAGCCATGTACGGAGAATCGTTAAATGTAATATATGACATACAGATAAAAAATTTTAAGCTTCCCGCCCTTACCGTACAGCCTATTGTCGAAAATGCCGTAAAACACGGCATAGGAAAAAAAGAAGGCGGCGGTACTGTTATCATTTCAACAAAGAAAACAGAGAGTGGTTATATGGTCATTATTTCAGATGATGGCGTGGGATTTGATTCTAAAAAAACTGACGATGACGGACAACAGCACATTGGAATTAACAATGTCCGTCTCAGGTTGTCCGCGCAATGCGGCGGTTCCCTTGAAATAGAAAGTAAACCCGGAGCGGGGACAACCGCTGCGATAATAATTCCGAAACAGGAGGCGCAGTCAAAATGAACATACTCGCCATAGACGATAATGTTTTGGCTCTGGAAGAACTTGTTTCATCAATTAAAGAGGCGTGTCCTGACGATGATATTCACGGCTTTTCCAAACCGTCAGAACTTCTTGACTATGCAAAAGAAAACGTATGCGACATAGCGTTTTTGGACATTGAAATGTGGGGAATGAACGGCATTGAACTGGCACAGAAGCTTAAAGAAATTCACAGCAAAATCAATATCGTATTTGTAACCGGATATTCAAAGTATGCACTGGATTCCTATACCGTCAAGGCAAGCGATTATGTAATGAAGCCCGTTACCAAAGAAGCGGTTAAAGATGCTCTGGAAAACCTTCGCTGCCCGGTCAAGACAAAACCCGATAAAAGGGTTCGGGTGCAAACCTTCGGTAATTTTGAAGTTTTTGTAGACGAACACCCGGTTTTGTTTACCCGTTCCAAAACCAAGGAATTACTTGCCTATCTTGTAAGCCGCAAAGGCGCCTTATGCAGCAATAATGAAATAATTGCCGTAATTTGGGAAGACAAGGATGATTCATCCGCCACACAAAGCCACTACAGGCATTTGATAGCGGATTTAATCAAAACGCTTAAATCCTTGAATGTCGAAGACATAATAATCAGAAAATGGAAACAATTAGCGGTTGTGCCGGATAAACTGTCATGTGATTTTTATGACATGCTTGATGGCAATGTAAAAGCGGTGAATTCTTACGCGGGTGAATTTATGTCCCAATACAGCTGGGCTGAAATTGAAGCCGCTTATCTGGGAAACAAACGAAAATAAATTTGAGTTTGTCGCATTTTTGTCGCGCCCTTTTTGGTAGGATACACAAAGGAGCAATAATGTCCGCTGAATTTCAGCCTGTTACCGTCCACCTGAAAAAAGACGCGTATATCTTTGTGGAAGGAAAACAAAATGCCGACAAATTTTATATTATCAAGCAAGGCAATGTACGGATTATCCGCGAAGCGTTAACCGATGAAACAGGAAGCGTGTTGGGTCACGGAGAAATGTTTGGCCTGATTTCCACAATGGCGGCGCACGGCTATATTGAATCGGCGGTAGCCATGACAAATGTTACCTTGCTGGCGGTAGAACGGAAACAATACGGAAACCTTATCCGTAAAGCCAATACCGTCGCTGTCAACAGCATAAAGGCTTTTTCCCAAAGACTGCGGGAATTGGATATTGCTCTCTCACAACGGACATTAAAAAACACCGCGTCAGCCGATCATTCGCACATTATTCAAATAGGCGATTATTACAAAAACTCGGGCAAATTAAAATCGGCGCTGTACGCATACCGCCAATACCTTGCCCTCTGCCCCGACGCGCCGGATAAAGACGATATTAAGGCAAAAATCGCTGAAATGGAAAGTTCCGTTACCGAACCAGGGCTTGAATACGCGCCTGACAAAATGATACAGACATATCCGAAAGAACACCTGCTTTTTGCCGAAGGCGAAACCGGGCATACCATGTATATCATTCAGGACGGCTCGGTAAAAATAACAAAGATTGTTGACAATAAAGAAATTATCCTTGCGGTTCTCGGCAAAGGCGATATTTTCGGCGAAATGGCGCTGTTGGAAGACAAGCCCCGCGCCGCCACCGCCGAAGTTTACGAAGACTGTACACTATTGGCGGTTAACCGTAAAAATTTTTCAAACCTCATAAAGGATCAACCCGATATGGTAGTCCGCATGGCAACCTTAATGTCTGAACGCATTTGGCTGCTCTACCGCCAGCTTGATAACACATTCATAAAAGATCCCTTAGGGCGCATTTATGACGCTCTGCTTATTCAGCTTGAAAAAAACCGGGTTGACATTAACAGCGACGAACCGTATCAATGTAACTTCGGTATTAAGGAATTAATGGGTATGGCGGGTATGCCCGAATCCGAGAATAAATACCTTGACCGTAAAGTCGCCGGTGACGGAAAACTGACCTTTAGGGACGATAAAATCCAGATAATCAAAATCTCGGACATACTGAAAGAATCTTCATTCTACCGCAAAGCGCAAAAAATAGCCGAGAACAGAAAAAGTTAATCCGGAAAGCATAATCACCGGAACAACCGCTGCCTTACCCTGATAATCAGAAAATTCAAACCTTTTTTCTCTTTTCTTTTGTACTTGTCGCATTTTTGTCGCGCCTTGTTTTGTATAATTTTCTTCTCTTGTTAATAAGGAAAAGGAAAAAGGATAAATGGTGAATGTTGAATTAACGGAAGATTATAATGCCCTGCGTCAAACACTTTTCAGGTTTGCCGAAGGAACGTTAATCCATAACGATTATAATCTGTCTTTGGAGGTAATCGCAGATGACGTTGCAGGAATAGGCATGGGCGAGCAGGGGGCATATTTTAATAAATCCGAATTACGTCAAAAGTTCATTGACTTTTCAAAATCAGAAATGTCAAACCCGCAAAAATCTATTGAATACGGTAATATTGATATTCGGATTTTTGAATCGAAATGCGCTTCAATTTGCGCCGAAGTATATCTAAAAGTTACCGTTGATAATAATATTTCAACGAGCAGTTTCCTGCAAATAGCAAGCGCGAGAAAGGAAAACG
>Ga0268262_10000540_pt1 | contig 49698 bp, 42 predicted proteins | sample TergutNc150P3_FD_190354 | JGI IMG/M metagenome (GOLD analysis project Ga0268262, IMG submission 190354) | Nasutitermes corniger P3 segment gut microbial community from laboratory colony in Florida, USA - Nc150 P3 (SPAdes) (version 2) | ecosystem: Host-associated > Arthropoda: Insects >... | reverse complement strand
GTAATACATTCATAAGCCATACAACTCCCTTGCAGACAAATCTTTTTCTATGCCACGAGCCTCGCCTATAAACTCGGGCTTAACCTTTGACATCAATGGATATTTTTGAAACATAAGGAATTAATATAGAAAAAATTTACAGAAGCTACCAACAGGGCACAATTTGCATGGGAACATCCTTTGGCAAAAATAAGCACCTTCATTAGCAGGCTCGGCAAAAAATTGCAAGGCATGGCAGGCAAGAAGCGGGTTTTTGGGGAATAATTCCCTGTAAAGGGCGTTTGCATCCCTCAATTTCTCTTTTGGCGACTGTTCTGAATTGTAAATTCCAGACTGAATTAGCCACCTCCTTGCGCCAGCGGAGTTTGGGAGCGGCGGCAAAACCCCTTCGCCCGTGCCAGAGAGAAAAGACAAGCGAAATAAAAATCCCAAAACTTTTGGGCGAAGCGGATTGCTTTTTCCCATATAAAAAATTTCGCCGCTACGCTGCCAAATAGCAGATGGAGAATGATTTTTTACCCATAAATCAAGCCTATTTTCCCTAGCGCGAGCAAATCTGCCCACGCTCCAAATTATGCCGGCTGCCTGCGGTGCAAGGTTCCAGTCTTTAAGTTTGCATTTTGAAATTATGCTTAAAATCAAATTTTCAGAAGGAACTGGAAAAGAAGCAACATCGCTTATTTCCTTTTGCAATTCGGCTAAGAAATTTTGCAATTCGGCAAGCTCTATTCTCTGCTGCAAAGCACAGCCCAGCAATAACCAGTTTATCTTTACCGGCAAAGTTTTTGCGTTGCTAGCAGCTTGCACAAGAGGCTCCTCAAATTGCGTAGCCTTTAAAATCCAATGGCTAACGGGGTTAGTCACACAAAAGCCCGAACCTTAAACCCAGCGTTGAAATTTTTATGGAATCTATTTTTAGTTTTTCGCAAAGAGACCTTATCCAATAAAGCCCGCATATAATAATATCTCCCCTGCCTTTCTCCAAACCCGGCATTGTGTTTCTCAGTTCCTTTGACAAACCGCTTAAATGTATTATAACCCGTTCAATATCAGCAACAAAAACAGACTCTCCTTCCAAGGCTTTCGCATTGAAACTCTGCATTTCTTTAACAAGCATTCCAAGAGCAACAGCCGTTCCGCCAACAAAATAGGATTCTCTTTTCGCAAAAGGCTTTATGTTAATCTCCTTGAAAAAATCCTTTGACCATTTTTTGTATTCAGGACCAGGAATTGCACCCATTCGTTCATAGAGTTCAAGGGCACCAACTGGAATGCTCAAAAAATTCTTTCCATTTGCAAGCTCCGTTGAGCCGCCGCCCACATCAACGGTTAAAATCCCCTGCCCATAAACCTTTGAAACAGCCTTGTAAGAAAGCTCGGCTTCTTCTTCGCCGCTTATTATGCGAGGTTTTACCCAAAGAACTTTTTCCACCGCCTGCAAAAGCTCCTCTTGATTTTTGGCTTTTCTTGCCGCTTCTGTCATAGCAACTGCTTTAATCTCTGCACCAAGCGAGTGTGCCAAGCTCCTGAAACTTGAAAGTATTTCGCAAAGCCTCCCCAGATTCTCTTCCCCAAGCCTGTAAACCTCAATTTTTTGCACCAAGGCGCGCAAATTGTTTTCTTCTTTTTTTGCAACTAAAAGAATTGTGCTGTTGCTCCCTATATCTATGGATGCAATGTGGGGAAAAGCTTTGAACATAGCAGGGAATTTACTAAATATCCGAAATCAAGTAGCCGTTCTTTCCCTTTGCCTTAACCTTGTAGAGGTTGGTATCGGCGGCTGAAAATATTTCCGTGTAAACGGGCACAACTTCGCTAAATTTGGTTATGATTACTCCAATGCTTGCGCTAACGCCTGTTTTATCTTCAGCATAAATTATCTGCGAAAGCTCTTCTTTAAAAACCTTGCACTTATCCTCAACGACTTGCTTATCCGCAATGCCATCCAAGCAAACCGCAAACTCATCGCCGCCAAGGCGAACCACAACGCCCGGCAAATCGCCAAACACCTGCTTCAAAATGATTCCTGTGCTTCTAAGAACAAAATCGCCTTTCTCGTGCCCATAAGTATCATTTATCTGTTTAAAAGAATCTATGTCTATTATTAAAAAAGCTATCATCTTTTCTTCTTGAGCTGGCTTTAAAATGTTTTCCAATGAAAGCGTGAAGAAATAACGGTTGTTGAGCTTTGTCAAGTCGTCTGTGAAACTTTTGGTAATTGCATTATTTATTTTGGTTTCCATATTTTTAAAGCTATCTATAAGGGCATCGTATTCCTTAATGTAGGTTGAACCCAAATTCCTGAAGGAAACATTTAAGAGGTGAAAGTTATCTGCCGCCCCAATTATCTTTGATATAGGCAAAATGAATATTTTCCTGATTAAATACGTTATAAGCAAAAACACTAATACAAAAAACAAAATACTCGCAATCAAAATCTTCACTCCGATTTTTCTAATCTGATTATTGATATCTAATATTTCCCTGTCTGCGCCAACAAAGGCAACAACGTCTCCCTTTGAATTTTTTACAGCTACGTAGGAATATACAAGCCATCCTCCATAATCGGAATAGTAGTCTATCTTAGAGATACTTGTCTTTGATTTGTCTTTCAGTTTCTCTATAATATCGGTATCAAAATCGTTAGCACTCATTTTTTCTAAAAATTCAGATTTTCCCAGATGGTCTTCTGCAGCTAGATAGATTTCTATAGAATCGTTATACGAGGCATTCATAACGTAAAAATATTTCACTCCAGTTTTTATGAGCAAGCTATCAATTATAACGCTCCATTTGTCATAACTCGCATTTTTCTCCCTTCTTTGCAAGTCCAATTCTATGCTGTCGCCGTCTAAAATTTCTGAATATGCCAAAACCAGGTCTCGCATTTGGTCTTTATGCAATTCCGCGATTCCTCCCTCTAATTTCATAAAAGTGAAAAAAGAATAAAAGCTAGTTAATACCAAAAGCATTATAAAAACCAAAAAAGTTATTGTTTTGGCAAGACCTTTGGGCTTATGCCGCTTTATTTTTTCCGTAATTCTCATAAGAAAATAATATAGTAAGTGCCAACCTGTTTAGCTGAATGCTGGGAAGTGGCTAGTGGTAAGTAGCTAGTGGTCGTCCTATAGATACCCGTTTTCGAGGGATTTTGAGGTTCTACCACTCCCCACTAGCCACTAGCTACTAGCCCCTGCGAGTTAATAGGCATTTTCTATATTGTATGTATGCAGTACTCCTCAATTTCCTTGAAAATCAAAATTTTTGCCCTGTTTTTTGTCACAGTTGCTCTTTCTGCACATGCTGGAGAGGGCAATATGAATTTTAACGGGCAGCTTGGCATTCATAGAACACAAAGCGCGCAAACTCTTGGGCACGGGCGTTTTGGATTCGGTATGTTCCTAGAAGGAGCTGGTCTTGGAAGCTCAATAGAAGACCAAAGGTTCTGCAATGACAACCTCAAAGAATGCAACGCCGCTTATTATATAAAAGGCAATTATATAGGTGCAAACGCTTATCCTTTTTTGTCTCTGGGGCTTTCTGATTATTTTGATTTTTCCATTGGCATTCCTATATATGGCGACTATTTGAAACTTAAAGCACCACCAGATGACCTCGGTGCCTGGGGGTGGGGAGATTTGTATGTATCAACAAAATTGCGCGCACCTTTCGATGAAAATTTCCCGCTTGATATTGCGCTTTTACTGGGCTTTGGCATAAGCACAGGTAGCAAGGATGATGGGGAAATAAATGATTACGGTCCTTGGGTTCGCGACCCGATGTTCCTCAAAACCGAAGGCTATCCTATAAAGGCTGGCGATGGCAAGCCGTCCACATATTCAAATGGAAACCCTTTTACGAAATTAGGACTTGCGACAACTTTTGATTTTGGCAGAATAAAAGGGAAAATCCCAATTATGATTCACCTCAATGGCACATACAGATCGGCTATGGGAACGGATGGCAACGAATTTTCAAATATCGCGAGCTTTTCTGCTGCCACAGAATGGACTCCTTTTAAATTTATGTCAATTTTTGGAGAATATTATAGAGACATACCAGTCAGTGGGCCTGCAAAGTCAATAGACTTATCCACCGCATCGTTTGGTACTTCTTTCCATTTGGGCAAAACAGTTGATTTGCAACTCGGTATTCAAATATTTACCGGAAATAAAACATACTTCTTAGATTCTTTAACCGTAAATATTAACGATAGGAGTTATAATTTTGCTTCTTACAGGGCAAAGCTCATTCCCAACTATATGCCTTATGGCGGCTTGACCTTTAAATTTTCCACCATAGAGCCAGAGCCACCAAAAATAGAAGAGGAAAAAGAGTATCGCAATCCAGATACAGACGGAGACGGAATATGCGATCCTTGGGTGGCAGAAACTGGCAGGCAAAAAGAATTTTCAAGTGTGTGCATAGGCATAGATTTGTGCGTGTACGAACAGGGTACAATGGAAAACAAAGGTTGCCCAGTGCAAGAAACCAAAGTAGAGGCACCGACCATTATATTTACTGCTATTCCCGATGTTATTCAAAAGGGTCAGTCTGTAACATTAACCTGGCAAGTGACGGGTGCCACCAAGGTTAGCATAGATGGCATAGGAGAAGTCCCCACCGGAGGCTCCAAAAAAATAAAGCCAACCGAAAATAAGATTTTCACATTAACGGCAGTTGGAGCTGGAGGCACTCAAACGGCAACGACAGATGTTGAAGTAGCTTCAGGTCCTCGCCCAATCATTTTGTTCAGCGCAGCTCCAGAAAGTGTGCAGATAGGGCATCCTGTTACCTTGAACTGGCAGGTCACCAATGCCACCAAGGTTAGCATAGATGGCATAGGAGAAGTTCCACTAAAAGGCACAAAGCAAATTAAACCCACCGCCGTAGAGAGCAAGACTTTCACATTGACAGCATCTGGAGAAGGCGGCACTCTAACAGAAACGGCAACAGTAGAGGTTGTGCCAGCTCCGGTCATTGAGGCGAGAGTTAATTTGACTGGCGTAACATTCGGTAGCGGCAATGCTACCTTAACTGCAAACGCAAAGAAAATTCTGGACGGTGTTGCAGAACAGCTTTTGGCAAATCCAAACGTCAAAATTGAAATTCAGGGCCACACAGACAATCAGGGCAAACCCGCAGCAAACAGAGACTTATCTGAGCGAAGGGCAAAATCCGTTGTTGCTTATTTGGCTACGAAAGGCGTAAAAATGAACCGCATGAGAGCTGCCGGCTACGGGCAAGACATCCCCATAGCAGACAACAACACAGCCGATGGTCGCGAACTGAACCGCCGCATAGAGATGGTGAGGATAGATGAATAGATTAAAAAGCGAGGCTGAAATGCAAATTAAAGATTCAGAATTAGAAACCGTCAGGGGAAAAGTAATTGGCATCGGGAGAATAAAATTTCCAAAAACAGTTGGGTTTAACTATGAGATACCGTTGTTAGCTTATATCGTAACCAAAGAAAAAAACGGTACTTTTATCTCTACCTGCATACATTTCAGAATAGAAGGAAACGGGAATACCGTCGAAGATGCGCAAACGAATATGGCAGAAAACATCTGGTTTTTTCTGAGCGGGAATTTTAGCAACGAAAACCTAAAAGAAAGATGCTGGTCAGATATGTATGAGATGACAAAGGGAGATGAAATATCTACCGTCTTATGGGATAAGTATCATGCAGTCCAATTTATGCTTGCAGAGAGAGGCGTTGCGACTGATAAATACACGCAGTTTTTGATAAAAATTGCAGAATTGGAAAACAGAGTAAAGGAATTAGAAGAAAAAATTATAATAAAAAAACTTGAAGAAAACGTTATTTTAGAATATATCACCACGGAAGCAGCTTGATGTATACCGCTAGTTCCGTTAAAGAAGCATTGAATGCAAATGCAAATTTGAAAATTGAAGGCGAACTGGGATGCCCCCTTGAAAAAATCCGAGATTTGAAGAGCAATGAAAGACGGCGGTCGAATTGCAACGCCGTATGCTACGGGGATTATAAAAATTGTTCCTATATACCGCTTAAATGTATGCAAACAATACGTGTCATTGCCGAAAAAGGGCAATATATTCTGCCTTTTTATTTTACAATTGACAAAAATTCTCAAGAAGGTGGCATAGAAGAACACAACATTGCTTTGGCAACTTTAATAAAAAGAAGTCTAATAAATTCCAAGATGCTTAAAATTGTTTGATAGGAGGTGCCAAATTCCAGCCGTTTTTACACAAAACGGCATAAAAAATGACAAAAAAATGACATTTGTGTCATTTTTTTAACCGCATTGTGAAAAAATAATATATATTATTAGTGTATAGTAACCAGGCTGAGTTTTTCCAGGAAAACTTTGTCCATAAAAATAAGAGGTTTTTATGAAAAACACAAAAGGCTTTACCCTCATTGAATTGATGGTGGTAATCGTGATCATCGGCATTCTGGCAGCAATTGCAATTCCAAAGTTGTTCGGCATGAGCGCAAAGGCAAAAGCACAGGAAGCCCCCGGCGCGGCTGGAACTTGGAGCAAGCTACAGGCGGCTTATGTAGTGGAAACAGGCTCTCTGGGGAATATCACCTCTATTGCCTATAAACATCCTGGGGAAAAGGAAAATTATGTTACAGGAACCAACGGGTCAAATTTTACTTATGGAGCACCTAATCCTGCTGCTGGAGACAATAACGCCACTTGGTCCGCTACTCCCAAAGCTACGCTTAACGACTGCCCAACAAACGGAACATGGGGAGCAATTGCGGATAAAGCTGGGAATTTAGTTACTGTCTCAATACACACTAAGTGCGATCCATTGACCCCAAACTTTAAAAATTTAAAATAATCTCATCTTCAGGTATCCCCTTTTCCTTAATGGCAAGGGGCATTTTTATTTTTTTACACAAAAAGGCATAAAAAATGACAAAAAAATGACATTCATGCTGTTTTTTTAACCGCAGTGCAAAAAAATAATATATATTACTAATGTTAATACAGTTCGGCTGGAATTTCTAGCCACAAAAATAGGGAGTCTTTTATGAAGGCACAAAAAAAGGGTTTTACCCTCATTGAATTAATGGTGGTAATCGTGATCATCGGCATTCTGGCAGCAATTGCCATCCCAAAACTCTTCGGCATGAGTGCCAAGGCAAAAGCACAGGAAGCCCCCGGCGCGGCTGGAACTTGGAGCAAGCTACAGGCGGCTTATGTAGTGGAAACAGGCTCTCTGGGGAATATCACCTCTATTGCCTATAAACATCCTGGGGAAAAGGAAAATTATGTTAAAGGAACCAACGGGTCAAATTTTACTTATGAAGCACCTGATCCTGCTGCTTCTGCCACTATCGCCACTTGGACAGCTCAGCCCAAGGCTACGCTTAACGACTGCCCAACAGACGGATCATGGGCAGCAGTTGCGGATAAAGCTGGGAATTTAGTTACTGTCTCAATACACACTAAGTGCGATCCATTGACCCCAAACTTTAAAAATTTAAAATAATCTCATCTTCAGATATTCCCTTTCCTTAATGGCAAGGGGGTATTTTTGTTTGGAAAAAAATGGCTAAAATATTTAATTTTTCTCTTTTATTTTTTGCCTGCCTAGTTCCTTTTGCAATTTTTATTTTGCCAATACTTGGCTACAAAGATTTGGTTTATAAATTAGATACCTATTCCCCCTTTTGGATATTTTCCCTGCAATTAGGTTTAGGTCTCCTATTATTCATAAAACTCTCCAAAGATTTCTATAAATGGCTCAAAGAACTTGTTCCTTGTTCCTTGTTCCTTGTCCCAATATCCATAATCATAGCCTTTGCCCTCGCCGTGAGCATTGCCTTTATAGAGCCTCGTTCCCGGGTTCAGTCAGATGAATCCTTACATTATGTCATAGCTCAAAATCTCTACCACAACCAAATTGGCCAGGTATGTACTCAAGGTCTTTTTATGGAAGATGGCTTTGCTTGCGTTATGGGGACTACCATAAAAACAAGGGGACTTAGCTATATCTATATGCTGGGAATGCCTTTCTTTGGCACGGATTTGTATTGGGTCCATACATTGCATTTGTTTTTTTTGGTTTTGGCGTTGATTTCGTTTTATTTGGCGTTGGTGGGGTGGCTGCCAGATAGGGGCAAACACGTAGGTTTACCCCTACTGGCTACTGCGTTGCTCTCAGCTTGTCCTGTTTTGTTGTTTTGTTTTCGGTCGGCTTCTGTTGAACCTATTTATGTGACATTGTTTGGCGTTTCGCTTTTATTTCTAAAATGGGCTTATGATAGAAACACTACCAGACATTGGCTTTTGCTCGCCCTGACTCTCGCCTTCTTTGCCCAAACCCGCTCCGAAACCGTATTCTGCTTATTTGCATTTATAGGAGTTGTTGTCATCCGTTCCCCACTCCCCATATTCTCAAGATTCCTAGCTACCCTATCCTTCTTTTCCATTCCCGTTCTTTGTACTCTTTCTTACAAGAAAGATAGCGATTTGCAAGGTGGCAGCCTTGGTGCTCACTGGCATTTGTTGAGCAATATAGTATCTGATTTTGACGTAATGGCTCTGCCGCACGCCAACGATGATGGCACATTGGTATATCCATTCCTCCCCTATTTCACTTGGCTCGCCCTATTAGGCTTAATAACACTAATTGTTCTATCGATAAAAGAATTCAAAAAACCACTAGCCACTAGCCGCTCCCCACTCCCCTACAAATATATACTCATATTCCTCCTCCTCCTCTCCCCCCAATACCTAATCCTTTTTGACGGCGTTAGCGCAGATTTGACCATGAGCGTTCAATGGAGATTTGCCTTGGTTATTTTACCAGCAATGGCTTTTTTAGGAGCTTTTTTTCTATGGAAACTGGGCACCACTCTCAATTCTCAACTCTCAATTCTCAACTCTTCCCCATTACTACCAAAAATAACTCTATACGGAACGGTGCTAATTATATTAACAACCTGCCTTGTTCAATATAAAACCCTTATAAAAGATATTCCAAATACAAATAATTATGCCGCTATAGAAGAACATGAAATTAATAAATGGATAAAGCAAAAACCACAAAAACGTATATTGCTTTTTTATTGGAATACGCTTATACCGCTTGCTCATGGCTACTCTACGTACATATACGATAATCTTTTAGATTTGAACTCTAAAGATTTAAATGAAATATTGGAAGATTATAATGGCGAAGTTTATTTTATTAACACGAGTAGCTGTGACCGGATGGTTGGACTACCAAAGATGTTAGCTGGCAATACTTTTAGGCGTTGCGATAGAGCTATACGGTATTTTAATACACAAGAAGTTTTTAGTCAAAAAATACTTGAACCTTTTAACCCATTAAGCATTCATAAAATTTTAGGTTTTAATAATATAGATTCTCTTGGATTGCTCAGGATTTTAAATAAAATTGAACCCACGGACACAACCGTAAATTTATATTTCAAAATTCCAAAGGAATTCTCCAAACCTTGGAAGATTCAGCATTTTGTAAATGATTCTCTTTTTCTTGAAAGTCCTTACAAAAAAGATGAATATACAGATTCATATAATATTTCAGCCTTTAACAAAGACACCAATATTTGGAAGCTGACCATTATTGACACAATCACAGGCGAGCAAGTGCATAGCGATTTTTGGGAGTTGGTGAGGGTGAGGAAATCGCAGTAAAAGTAGCCTGCAATACAAGCTCTAATCGTTATGACAGAATGAAATGAGCTAAGTTTTTAAAATATTTTGTATATTATATACAAGACAGGAGATTGATTATGCTAGAGATTGACGAATTGAAACTTATAAATGCAGCTCTCTATGTGATGGAGAAACTCACTCCTGAAGAACGTGATTTTCATAAAATTTTAAAAATATTCTGGTTTGCCGACCTGAAACATATAAAAGAATATGGAAGACCAATAACTGAAGATGCTTACTACAAAATGAAAGATGGTCCTGTACTTACTTTATTGTATGATATTTTCAAAGCCGTTAGAGATAATAACGAACCTTTATGTAGTAAATACTCACAATGTATTGAAGTTTATGGAAATCACATGATAAATCCTTTGAAAAGAGCCGATATGGATTATCTTTCTGGTTCAGACATAGATGCTTTAGATAATTCCATTGAAGAAAATAGATCATTTACAAAAGATGAATTGTCGGATAAATCTCATGGATTGGCTTGGGAAAAATCATTCCTATCCAGTGAGATTCGTCTAGAAACTATATTAGACGAACTTGGTATGCAAGGTAAAGCTAGAAAAGAAGTGCTTGAAGCGAAAGCATTTGCCAGGGCATTTGCTTAAAAATGTATTTTAAGAGAGGAACAATTATATGGACAGATCTTTCCGTTTGGGATATGCCTCATGGGAAATATGCGGTTACGATTGGAGAAAATGATACTTTATTAGGCTTTTGCTTGATAAATACTGAAAAAAGCCCATTTCCAGCAAAAGAAAAGTTTCAAGCAGAAGTACTCTTCAAAAACAATAAATTTTTAGATCACGATTCTTTCATTGATTGTGCTGAAATATTTTATATAGATAAAGATAAAATAGATGAATTATATAAAAATGGAAAAGTAAAAATAAAAGGACAGTTATATAGCAACGATATGGAAAAAGTATTGCATTATGGAAAATGCGATGAAAACAAAATTTTAACTCCAAAGAAAAAAGCCTTTTTTCAATAAACACTCTAATTCCCTAAATTTTCTACTTTACCATTAATGCCTCAAAAATACTTTAACATAGCTGATTACTGTAACTCAAAAAGTTGGAAAAAAGATAACTTAAAAACAATATGCTTTCTATGCCTCTTAGCATTAGTGGCAATAATTACCTCCTATTTTTGGCTAAAGGCGGAACAAGTGGATATACTGGAAAAACTATACACTCCAATTCCTTGGAAAGAAGTTGAGCACATTCCAAAGCCAGAAGGGATGCCACAGGAAAGGATTTTGTTTAGGAAGAGGGAATCAAAACCTTGACGAAAGTGATTTTATTTTCTACATTTGTAGAAAATCTTCAAAATTTGAGGTTAAAATGATATTGGAAGTTCGTTTGAGCAATTTTTTCTCTATAAAAGAGGAAATTGTTTTGGATATGAGAGCCAGCGATAGCCACTCAAAAAAGAATTTGGATTTAGTAAATAATACGTTTAAATGCAAAAGTGAACAGATTCTTAAATCAACTGTAATTTACGGGGCAAATGCATCCGGCAAAAGCAATATTATAAATGCAATCCGCCATTGCTGTTCAATGGTGATATTCTCTCATTTGCATAATGAAAATACGGTTTTTAATTTTTCTCCTTTCAAATTTGATGAGTACAACCAAAAAGAAAGCTGTTTTCTCATAAAATTCATTATAAATGAAATTGAATATGAATATTCCTTTTCACTTACAAAAACCGAAATAATAAGAGAGGAATTATACTATTATCCTAATGGAAGGCGTGCCAAAATTTTTACCAGAAATGAAAAAAACGGGAAAGAGAAAAGTGAAGTATATAGTTTTTCTTCCGTAATACCTAAGCCTATGGATGTGGCAGAAAACACTTCTCGCAAAACGCTTTATATATCAAGAGCCAGCCAGTTGGACAGAGAAATCCCGAAATTGATTTTTAAATTCTTTAACAATTCTTTCGTTCTCGGTTATCCAAATCTAAGTGATAAAGAAGTGGAAGGGCTTTATAATCAAAATAGAACACATTTACTAAAAGCACTTAGTATGGCCGATAGCGATATCGTTGATATAGGGTTGAAAAAAAAAGATGGAATGTTTTTCAAAACCTTTCATAAAGCAAACAAGGATATTCAGTTTGATTTAATGTCCGAAGAGTCCAAAGGGACGCAGGTGCTTTTTTTTATGATGCTGGTAGTAATAGATATCGTAAAAAACAACAAAATTATGTTGATAGATGAAATTGAAATCAGTTTGCATAATAAAATTGTAGAGTACATAATAGAACTGTTTCACGCAAGCAGTTCTGCGCAGATTATTTTTACCACCCATAACACAAGTTTGCTCAATTTGAACAAACTGCGCAAAGATCAGATTTATTTTGTGAACAAAAAAGAAGATGGCTCAAGCGACCTATACTCGCTGTTTGATTACAAAGATTTTAGGGACAATATGAATCTTGAAAAGTCTTATTTGCAAGGGAGGTTTGACGCAATCCCGTATATAGATAATTCTTTGGAAAGTCTTAGGAGTATGGCGGTATGAAATTTTTCTTATTTATGATTCCGATATGTCTGAAATTGTTACAAAGCTGAGGTCAATTATAAATACAGAACTGTTACTGTCAAATCCATGTTTTGAGATCTGGTATTTGCTTCATTATCAGCCGCAAAATGCCGAACTTTCAAGCTCCAGGTGTCTATCGGAGCTTGAAAAACACATAAACGGCTATAAAAAAGGAATATTGAACGCCTCTTTGAAAGAGGTTTTATCTATAAATAAAGATGAAGCTGTGAAAAGAGCCGAAAGCCTAAAAGTTGATAAAAATCCTTCCACGTCTATATATGTTTTGATAAAAAAGTTGGATGCAGTTAAACGAGAGGCGTGACTGCAATAAAAATCTAGAAAAATGCGATTTTTGAGCGAAATTTAACACCCTTGCAAAAATGTTTACCGGACAACAGTGCCTTTTACTATATTAATACCAAATATGCACCGCAAAATCCCTCTTTTTCTTACCCTCGCTCTGCTTATAGCGCTGTTTCTCGAAATAACGCTGTTCAACTACACGCATTATGCTACCTTATTCACAAGCAAGCATTTTGGCATTGTATATAGCGAACAAGAACAGAGCTTTATAAGCAATGTTGATGAATATACGCTTGATAATATTTCCGTGCAGGATTCTTTTTTATTGCCAGATACGCTGAGCATATTGAGATTCAAAAATTTAAATACGGAAATTGCTTCCATTTATATAAATCCGATTTTTATTCACGGAGATAAACAGTATATAAAAATTATTTGGGCAGACGAAGAATCTTCTGAACGTGTCATATATGTGAGCATAATAAAAGATTTGGATTTCAGCAATTATATAACTATAGCTCCGCGAGGAAAAGTTTCAAATTTATCCGTTGGCTTTTTAGAAAATAATATAGCCATTAAATCAATAGAGATAAATAAAGAAATTCCCAGAATAATTATGCCCATTCGTTTGCTTATTGTTTTTGGGATTTCGCTTTTGTTGCTTTGCCTAAAAAATGCAGAAATTCGCAGAAAAATTTCTTGGTTTTGTTTTGATTATTTATACGATAATGTGAATTTCAGGCAGCGTATTGGTTTTGCCATGCTTATTTGCTCCATGCTTGCTTTCAATTTCATCGCTTCTTATTCCGTTTATGGTTTTAAAGATAATGAACTCGCCCCAAGATGGCTTAAAATGTATAGCCATCAGATGACAGATGCTTTGCTAAAAAAACAACTGCATTTGGATATTGAAGTTCCACAAGCATTGCTGGAAGCAGAAAAGCCTTATGACGATGAATATAGAAAACAGCATGGAATGTTTACAAACTACTCTATGAATTCTTCAAATACATTGGAAAATGCTCTTGATCTTTTAGGTGACCATGCCTATTACAAAGGTAAATACTATAGTTCTATGGGAATGATTCCTATTCTTGTTTTATTTGCTCCTTACAAATTAATAACTGGAGATTATTTGCCAACTTCGATTGGAGCATTTTTATTTGCCTCCATAGCAACTATATTGTTAATGTTGCTCTGGAAACAAATTGCCCAGAACTACCTCAAAAAAAATCCTTATTTTTTCTTTTTAATAGGAGGCGCGGCTATATATGCTAGCTCTCTTATACCTGTTGTTCTATCAATAAGCATTTTCCATACAATAGCACAATTTTCGGCACTCGCTTTTGTGATTTTGGGCGTGATTACGTTATTGAAAGCAAAGGAAAAACTTCCTATTAAACTGCTCATTGTTTCTTCGCTTTCCTTTGCTCTTGCCGTAGCTTGCCGTCCCAGTGCTTTATTTTGGAGCATTTTAATTCCTGTTATGCTGTGGGATAAAAAGAAGGAATTAATAAATAATACAAGTAAGATACTTGCGATAATAATCCCATTCGTTATAGTAGGTTCAATTCTCGCATGGTATAACTACGCTCGTTTTGATTCTCCTTTTGAATTCGGCTATGCTTATATTATAGGAGGAGCTAATTTTCACAAAAGGAGTATCATTGGAAAAATTTATTCCTCTATAGAGACATTTTCATTTATGTTATTTAATCCACCAAATTTAGACTTGACATTTCCTTTTATTACGGCAAAAATATCAAATATACCTCTAGCCAAGAGTACTTTCACAAATAATTTTATACCAACGGTTGGTATTTTATGTTTTCCTCCTATGTGGTTTTTATTTTATATTAGAAAGGTTAATATTCTGAGAAATTTTATTTTTACAGGAATTTTTATTTCATTGTCTAATTTAGCTCTATTGGCATTTAATCACGGTATAACCTATCGTTATATTATGGATTTTTCTTGGATTATTGCGATAGCCGCATTGATCTGCGCTTTCCAATTGCAAGAAAGAATAACGGCAATGAGAAAGATCATTTTAAAAACCTTCTATTCATGCTGCGGAATTACTATACTGCTTGTTTTCTTTCTTGCAATATCTATTAGAATATATAACGTTGACAATACCGATAATATTCTAGACCCAAAAATACATTATTACCTAGCTAGAACATTTGGAGTTATATGCAATGTGCCATAAATAAGGAGCTGATATGCCAAATTTAAAATTGATTTTACAAATTTTGCTACTTGTATCTATGCTTACTACAGGAAATGTTCTGTGGAAATACGGACTTATAGGCATAGGTGGCGTTTTTGTGAATGGGAAAAGTTTTTTTAACAGCATCAAGGATTTGTTTATATCTCCATATATATGGCTAGGGGCATTGCTTTACATATTAGGCACTCTATATTGGTTTACCTTGCTTTCCAAGCACAATTTCAGCCATATTTACCCTATGATTTCGATAGGTTATGTATTTGGAATGATAGCTGGAATGTTTTTTTTCAAAGAAACAATATCTATAACAGGCTGGATTGGAATGGGAATTATATTCGTTGGCTTTATAATTCTTTCCATAGGGTAAAATATGAAAGTTTGCGTTATAGTGCCAGCATACAACGAAGAAGAAAATATCGTTTCTGTTTTGCAAGACATACATAACGCAAATGAAAATTATACCATTGTTGTGATAGATGATGGTTCGGTTGATAGTACAGCAAAGATAGCTGCAAAAGAAAAAATCGCGAAAATTATTTCTTTGCCTTGCAATCTTGGCATAGGTGGAGCTGTGCAAACTGGATTTAAATACACTTATGAAAACAATTTTGATATTGCGGTTCAATTTGATGCTGATGGACAACATATAGCAACAGAAATTGAAAAATTACTTGAACCTATTGTTAAAAACGAAGCAGATGCTGTAATAGGTTCTCGTTTTTTGCACAGAAATCAGCAAGGGTTTCGTTCAACATTTATGAGAAGAATAGGCATAAAAATTTTTGAGATAATTTGCAGAATATTTATAGGGCAGCGAATAAGCGATTGTACTTCAGGATTTAGAGCCTACAATAAGAATGCCATAGAAATGCTTGCAAATAACTACCCTACTGATTTTCCAGAACCAGAAACTGTTATACTTTTAAAAAAGAACTATTTTCGCATAATGGAAATTGCAATTGAAATGAGGGAAAGAATTTACGGACATTCCAGCATAGGCAACTTGAAATCCATATATTATATGATAAAAGTTGTTCTCTCAATGTCAATGGCCAAAAGCAGGTTATCCATTAAAATAAGGAGTGACAATGGATAAAATTCAAATATATTCTATCGCAGGCAGTTTACTTTTTTTCTTCTTTATTTTGGGTTTAATAAAAAAACGCAAACTAAAAGAAGAATACAGCATACTGTGGCTTTTTGTTGTATCTATTTTTTTAATTCTTTCCATATTTCGCTCAATTTTGGAAAAATTTGCCGATTTGGTGGGAATATATTACGCACCTGCTGCACTTCTATTATTCCTGCTAATAGGCGTAGTTGCCATTCTTATACATTATTCTGTAATCATTTCAAACCTTTCAGATAAAAATAAGATTCTAATTCAGGAAATCGCCTTGCTTAAACATAAAATATCTGAGCTTAAAAAAGATTGAAATTATTTATATTATCTCCCTATATGCGCCGAAAACTCCTCCTCTTTTCATTAACCCTAGCTCTGCTTATATCGCTTTTTTTCGAAATAACGCTGTTTAACTATACGCATTATGCCACTTTATTCACAAGCAAGCATTTTGGCATTGTATATAGCGAGCAGGAACAGAGCTTTATAAGCAATGTTGATGAATATATGCTTGATAATATTTCCGTACGAGATTCTTTTTTATTGCCAGACACGCTGAGCATATTGAGATTCAAAAATTTAAATACGGAAATTGCTTCCATTTATATAAATCCGATTTTTATTCAAGGAAATAAACAGCATATAAAAGTTAGCTGGGCAGACGAAGAATCTTCTGAACGTATTATATATGTGAGCATAATAAAAGACTTGGATTTCAGCAATTATATAAATATAAATCCGCATGGAAAAGTTTCAAATTTATCCATTGCGTTTTTTGAAAACAATATAGCCATTAAGCAAGTAGAACTCAACAAAGAAATCCCTATGGCGATTATGCCTATTCGGTTGGTTATTGTTCTTGGTATTTCGCTTTTGCTAATTTGCCTAAAAAATACAGAAATTCGCAAAAAAATTTCGTATTTCTGTTTTGATTATTTATATGACAAAGCAAATTTCAGGCAGCGTATTGGTTTTGTTATGCTTATTTGCTCTATGCTTGTTTTTAATTTTCTCGCCTCTTATTCCGTTTATGGTTTTAAAGACAACGAGCTTGCCCCAGAAAGGCTTAAAATGTACAGCCATCAGATGACAAATGCTTTATTAAAAAAACAACTGCATTTGGATATCAAGGTTCCACAAGCATTGCTGGAAGCTGAAAGACCTTATGACAGTGAATATAGAAGTCAAAAAGGACTAGTTGAATCCTGGGAAATGAAATATTCAAAATCTTTAGATACCTTAGAAAATCTCATTATAGTCGACCATATATATTACAAAGGCAAATATTACAGCTATTTTGGGATGGTTCCTATTCTTGTTTTATTTGCTCCTTACAAGCTGATTACAGGAAATTATTTACCAAGTTCAATGGGGGTACTTTTATTTGGCTCCATAGCAACTATATTGTTAATGCTACTCTGGAAACAAATTGCGCAGAATTACCTCAAAAAAATATCTTATTTTTTCTTTTTAATAGGATGCGTAGCTATATATGCTAGCTCTCTTATACCTATTGTTCTATCAATAAGCATTTTCCATCCAATAGCGCAATTTTCGGCACTCGCTTTTGTGATTTTGGGCGTGATTATGTTATTGAAAGCACAGGAAAAACTTTCTATTAAACTGCTCATTGTTTCTTCGCTTTCCTTTGCTCTTGCCGTAGCTTGCCGTCCCAGTGCTTTATTTTGGAGCATTTTAATTCCTGTTATGCTGTGGGATAAAAGGAAGGAATTAATAAATAATACAAGTAAGATACTTACGATAATAATCCCATTCGTTATAGTAGGTTCAATTCTCGCATGGTATAACTACGCTCGTTTTGATTCTCCTTTTGAATTCGGCTATACATATATGATATTACCATTTGACAATTCTATGTATCACAAATATAGCATTATTGGAAAAATTTATAGTTTTATAAGAACAATTTTATTTACGTTATTCAACCCGCCAAATTTAGATTTGACATTTCCTTTTATTACGATAAAGGTATCAAATCTACCTCTTGCCAAGATTAACGAGACGTATGATACGCTATCAACAGTTAGTATTTTATATTTTCCAAATATGTGGTTTTTATTTTATGTTAAAAAAGTTGTTCTTCTTAGAAATTTTGTTTTTGTAGGAATTTTTATTTCATTGCTTAATATAGTTCTACTCTCATTTACTAGTGGCATAGCCTATCGTTATAATCTGGATTTTTCTTGGGCTATGGCAATAGGTGCATTGATTTGCGCTTTTCAATTGCAAGAAAAAGAAGCAGCAATGAGAAAGGTTATTTTAAAAATCTTTTATTCTTGCTCAGGAATTACTCTACTGCTTACTTTCTTTCTTGTAATATCTTATAGAATATACTTCAATCTCGATAATATTTTAGACCCAAAAATATATCAATACCTAGCCCGAACATTTGGAGTAATATGCAATGTACCCTAGAATAGCATTACGTAAAGGTAATATAATTGAATTTTTAAGGGCAATAAGCAATTTTATTGTCGCTTTTATTCCAGAATCTAGCAGATTTTACAGAAAAGTGGCTTTACTCGGACTAAAACTGACCGAAAAGAAACGTTTGTCAAAGCGTAAGCTATTGCGTTTTGATATTCCTATTGCGGATCATTGTAATTTAAATTGCAAATACTGTTGTACTTTTTCGTCTATTGCGGAAAAAACTTTTGTGGATGTTCAAACACTATCTTTGGATTTGCATAATTTGTCAAAAATAACTAATGGAGAAATAGATGATATTGCCCTTATTGGAGGCGAGCCGTTGTTGCACCCGAAACTGATTGAGATTATGGACATCGTGGGAAAATACTTTACATCTCAAGAAATAGCAATTGTTACAAACGGTATTCTTTTGAACAAACAGCCTGATGAATTCTGGAACGCTTGCAGAAGAAACAAAATTGACATAAAAATAACGCGGTATCCTATTAAACTTGATTTTGAATCACTAAAAAATAAAGCGAAAAATGAAGCTGTATCACTTACTTACGTGGGAGGAAGCGGTGATAACATGCCACCGATAAAGAGTATGTGGAAGCGTCCATTTGATTTGAATGGCACACAAGATTTGGAACATAGTTGGAAATACTGTAATGAAGCAAATTATTGCATTCGCCTGAAAGACGGGAAGATATACCCTTGCGGCACAATCCAGACTATAATACACTTTAACAAATACTTCAACACTAATATGGATGTTTCAAAAAATGATATATTGGAGTTGGATAACGTTCGCAATTTAGATGAAATTTTAACTTTTTTATCAACGCCAAAGAAGTTTTGCAGATATTGTAAGAGGAAAGATATAACGACAGGTTTAAAGTGGGGAATTTCTAAAAAAGAAATTTCAGAATGGGTATAACAATGACAAGTAAATTTCGTTTTTTTTTAATTCTAGCTTTGCTTATCTCGCTTTTTCTCGAAATAACACTGTTCAACTACACGCATTACGCAACCTTATTCACAAGCAAGCATTTTAGTGTTATGCATAACGAACAAGGTGTTTTATTGCCAGACTCACTAAGTGAATTTAATATGAAAGATTTGAATACGGATATTGCTTCAATTTACATAGAGCCTATATTTTTGCATAGAAATATTCAACATATAAAAGTTACTTGGGCGGACGAGGAATCTTCTCAACGTTCTATACAAGTGAGCATAATAAAAGGCTTGGATTTCAGCAATTATATAAATATAAATCCGCATGGAAAAGTTTCGAATTTATCCATTGCGTTTTTTGAAAATAACATAGCCATTAAATCAATAGAAATAAATAAAGAAATTCCTATGGCGATTATGCCCATTCGGTTGGTTATTGTTTTTGCCATCTCGCTTTTGCTGATTTGCCTATTAAATGCAGAGATTCGCAAAAAAATTTCTTGGTTTTGTTTTGATTATTTATACGATAATGTGAATTTCAGGCAGCGTATTGGTTTTGCCATGCTTATTTGCTCCATGCTTGCTTTCAATTTTTTCGCTGCTTATTCTACTCTCAGGTTTAGAGATAATGAGCTTGCTCTAGAATGGTTTAAAATGTACAGCCATCACATGACAGATGCTTTGCTAAAAAAACAGTTGCATTTGGATATTGAAGTTCCGCAAGCATTGCTGGAAGCAGAAAGACCTTATGACGATGAATATAGAAAACAGCATGGTATGTTTACGATCCAGATCAAAGAACCATCAGAGACTTTGCTTTTGCATGACCATGTATATTACAAAGGCAAATATTACAGCTATTTTGGGCTGGTTCCTGTCATAATTTTATTTGCCCCTTACAAATTAATAACAGGAAATTATTTGCCAACTTCAATGGGGATCTTTTTATTTGCCTCCATAGCAACTGTATTGTTAATGCTGCTTTGGAAGCAAATTGCGCAGAATTATCTCAAAAGATTCTCTTATTTTTTCTTTTTAATGAGTGCGGCAGCTTTATATGCCAGCTCTCTCATTCCTATCCATATATGTATGTTATATGGTTTCCATCCAATATCCCAATATTCGGCACTCGCTTTTGTGATTTTTGGCGTTATTATGTTATTGCAGGCAAGGGAAAAACTTTCTATCTGGCTACTCGTTGCTTTTTCATTTTCCTTTGCCCTTGCCGTTGCTTGCCGCCCTACTGCTTTGTTTTGGAGTATTTTAATTCCGGTGACGCTGTGGGATAAAAGGAAGGAATTAATGAATAATGCAAGTAATATATTTGCGATAGCAATTCCATTCATAATTGTAGGTTCAATTCTCGCATGGTATAATTATGTACGCTTTGGCTCTCCTTTTGAATTTGGAGAGATTTATATGCTAGGAGATATGAACACGGGTATGGTAAACAAAATTGGCATCATTGGAAAAATTCATTTTCTTGTGAAAGCATTTTTATTTTACTTATTTAACCCACCAAATCTAGATTTGACATTTCCTTTTGTTTCACAAAAAGAGTCAAATATTCCATTGGCTACAATTGGTCGTTTTGCCACATACCAATCAATTGTTGGTATTTTTTGTTTTCCAGTTATGTGGTTTTTATTTTATATCAGAAAAGTTAATATTCTGAGAAATTTTATTTTTGCTGGAATTTTTATTTCATCGCTCAACATAGTTTCACTGATATTAATTATTTGTTATCAATGCTGGCGTTATGTTATAGATTTTTCTTGGTTTATGGCAATAGGTGCATTGATTTGCGCCTTTCAATTGCAAGAAAAGGAAACAGCAATGAGAAAAATTATTTTAAAAGCCTTCTATTCTTGCTCTGGAATTACTCTACTGCTTATTTTCTTTCTTACAATACATTCTAGTACAAATATTATTAGACCTCTAGACTCAAAAATATATTACTACCTAGCCCGAACATTTGGAGTTATATGCAATGTGCCATAATCCCCTAGAATTAACAATACTAATGCCCTGCTTAAATGAGGCAGAAACTTTGGAAAAGTGCATTTCAAAGGCAAAAACATTTTTAGAGAAAAATAAAATAAATGGAGAAGTTTTAATTGCAGATAATGGCTCCACAGATGGCTCGCAAGAAATAGCCTCGCAAAACGGGGCTAGAGTTATAAATGTTCCAATTAAAGGTTATGGGGCAGCACTTATTGAAGGAACAAAAGCGGCTCTTGGAAAATATGTTATAATGGGAGATGCAGATGATAGCTATAATTTTTTGAATTTAATGCCTTTTGTTGAAAAATTGTGCGAAGGCTATGATTTGGTTATGGGCAATAGATTTGCAGGAGGCATAGCAAAAGATGCCATGCCTAAATTACATAAATACTTAGGCAATCCGGTTTTATCTTTTATAGGAAGATTATTTTTCAATTCTAAAATAAAGGATTTTCATTGCGGGCTTAGGGGTTATAACAGAGAAAAAATATTGTCTTTGAATTTGCAAACTAATGGAATGGAATATGCAAGCGAGATGATTGTGAAAGCTACATTAAATAAATTCAATATAACAGAGGTTCCCACAACGCTTGATAAAGATGGGCGTTCCAGACCGCCACATTTGAGAAGCTTTAGAGATGGCTGGCGGCATTTAAAATTTTTGCTTATGTATGCCCCAAATTGGCTTTTTGTTTTGCCCGCAATCTTGTTGATGGTTGTTGGAATTATAAGTACTTGCCTAATTAGCGCAGGTTCAGTGAAAATCGGGCATATTGCCTTGGATATTCATACCTTGCTTTATGCTGGAGTTAGCATTATACTTGGTTTCTCTTTGCTTTTATTCAACATATTTTCAAAAATCTTCGCTTTTGAGCACGGTTATTTGCCAAAAAATAATAAGGGTTCTTTCTACATAAATTTGAGTTCTGAAAAGATTATGTTTTGGGGGTTAATTTTATTTTTCTTAGGAATCCTTGCATCCGTTGCAGCAGTTATTCTTTGGCAAACTGTGAATTTTGGAGAACTTGACCCAAGTGAAGTTATGCGATTGACAATTCCTGCTACAGTTTCTATGGTCGTTGGAATTGAAAGTATTTTCGCGGGATTTTTTGTTGGAATTTTGAGGATAAAGTAATTCAATGCTCAGATTTTAAATGGTATTGCATTTTCTATTTTTAATGAGGATATTTATGGCCGACCAGAAATTGAAATATCGCTTAAAAGAATATGTTTTTTTGTTGCAGCTAGTATTAGCAGCAACAATTTTCTTTTATTTCTGGATAAAGGCAGAAGAACCTGCAATTTCAAGTAATGTTTTTATTCAGATAGAAGACAAGCACAGCATTAATACTTATCCACTTGCGAATTTAAGATTGGATTCTGGGCAAATTTATTCTATTCGGTTTATATTAAAAAGTTTGGTGGATTATGAATTCTTTTTTAAAGATAAACCTCTTTATTTAAGAACAACATTTCATCCTACAATGGAATTCCCCACTGATTTTGATTTATCAACGCCATTTGATCTAAATCTTTCTTTTGCCGTACCAGACCCTCTTTACATCGAAGTATCTATGCTTTTGCAAAGCAATGGAGGTGAAAATGGATTTACAATAAAACATAAATACACAAATAATCTGCACGCATACAAGTATGGAATGTTAATAGCTATTGTTGCAGCATTACTGTTATTCGCATTGCAGTGGAATACAGATTTTTCTGCCATTGGAAATAGAATTTCTGGTATTATTTTATTTTTATTGTTCTGTTTTGTTTTTCAACATTTTTGCAGAATGCTTTTATATGAATTATCTGGCGCTTATGGTCTCTATGATACTTCAATTTATTGGACTGTAGGCAAAGGCATAGCAGAGGGAATTCCGCCATACACAGGTTTACTTGAAATTAAACCACCTGGGATTTTTATTCTTTCTGCTCTTTCTTTTTATTTTTTCGATAGCCCGATTTTAACTCATATAATGCAAGTTTTGGTTTTATTGATTATAGCAATAATTCCTTTGCTTGCATACATTCTGTATTCAAAAGAAAAATCTATGTTCGGGTTTTCTTTTTCTGTATTGCTCGGGCTTTTGCTGGCTCTTTATTCTCATGAACGCGCAGGATTGGTGCAAGTAGAATCTTTTGGAGCTGCTTTTGGAGCACTAACAATTTTGTTAATGATGAGTTCTCTTGAAAAATATAAAATTTTAAAAATATTAGGAATTTCTTTATGCCTGCTTGTTTCTTGTGGATTTAAAGAACCCTTTTTATTCCCAATTTTAGGTGTTTCTTTTATATTGTGCAAAAATATAAAAGACTGGTCACTAAAATTTGCCCTGCCATTATTCATCGCTCTTTGTTTGGGAATAATCACATTGATATCACTAGGATGGATGGAGGGGTTTTGGAGCTATTTACATTATATGTCTGGCACTCATATTTACGTGAACTCCGAAGTCTCTTCCCCTTTAGAAAGAGCTGTTCATTTATGGAAATTGTTTAGCGACCAAAATTTATATTCTATGAGTTTTGGTTATTTATTCGTTTGCATATTTTGCGCCTTGCTGTGGACTTACAGAACAAAACCCTTGCAAATATTATTGCTTATTGTTTCTCTATTTTTGGTTTCGCTTTCTGTTGGATTAGGCGGAGAATATTATAGCCATCATTTTATTTTTGGAATTCCATTTTATGTTGCAATTTTAATAAAATACAATCTAAATTCAAAAAATAAAATAAATGCGCTATTGTTCGTATTGTTAAACCTTTCTATTTTAAACTTGCCAAATATAAATTGGGAAAAACGTTCTGAAAATTTTAACCATATAAAATCAACTTCCATGAGCGTTTCTATGACAAAATACTTGGATTCTGTTATGGAAGTATCTGGCATAGAACGTTTTGTAAATTTATGTAGTAATTATATTACAGATTTTTTTACTTGTTACAGCTCCGAAATTGGCAAATATCTTCCTCAAGGTCCTTATTTTTTAATGGACTATAGATTTTTTGTAAGAATGCCTGGTTATGCAGATTCAGTTTTAAATTATGCAAAAAATGGACAAATAGTAATATTCACTCCTCTTGAAGCACCCATAGAAATTCGAAAAGAATTAATAAATATCCTGGAAGAACTATACACGCCAATCCCTTGGAAAGAAGTTGAGCACATTCCAAAGCCAGAAGGGATGCCACCGGAACGTGTTTTGTTTAGGAAGAGGGAGTAGGATAGCCATAATTTGCGAATTAATTTTTCACCTTCCAATATCCGCCTTTATTTGGACCTATACGCTCAATTAAATTCCTCGCTTTTAGCTTGGAAAGATTTTCTTCAATTTTTCTTTTTGAAATACCAACAATTATTGCCAATTCGGGTGCTGCAATATGTGGATTTTCAGTAATAGTGATTAAAATTTTCTGCTGATTTTCCGTTAACTTTTCACCGACCTTTTCACCGACCTTTTCACCGACCTTTTCACCGACCTTTTCACCGACCTTTTCTGTATCTTTTATTGTGTAGTCAATATTTTCTATAGTTGCACCATCAATTTTGAAAGTTACCAATGCAACATCAATACTATTTTCAAAATCGACTTTCGTATGCGTATATTTTTCCCATTTAAGCATTTTATCAAATCCGTAGCCTGCATTATCCGCAAGTTTAGCACAACGAAACAGTTTAGCTATAACTGGATTACGTGGCAAAGAAACGTCTTTTTTCAATAACTCTTTAATTGGACGTGGAAATGCTCCTGGATTTTCAAATTCAATTCTATCGGAAAAAATTCTTACACGAGATTTCATCGGGCTAAAATAATCTGTATGCATTAACAAATTAACCAATGCCTCGCGAATTGCATCAAACTGAGGGCTATCTTCTACTGCTATACCTAATTCATTCATTTTGAAAGGCATATTTACCTGACGTTTCAAACGTTCTATAATCGCAAAATAGTACTCCCAAAGATTTTCTTGTTCCTCTAATCTAAATGTATAACGAGTAGAGGCTTCAGCATAAGAACGCCCAGGTATTTCCAATAAATCCACTCTAAAATCTGGAAAATTTTTATTAATAGCTAAATTCTTACCCATAAAAAGCAAGCCACCATAAGTGAGATGTTCACCGTTTGTTATTTGCAACTTTTCTAAAAATTCACGTTCTTTCATTGTATTGTAAGGCAATGCTGGATTAAAACGTGCCATATAATCGCGATAGCGAGAAAGCGTAGTTTTGTTCAAATCTTTTAAAGTAGTTTTTTCAACTGGCTTTGCAGACATAACGCCAAAAAGCTGATCCCTAAGCATTGCATTTATTTCAGATTCTGTCGCTCGTTGATCACCACTTGCACAACGAACAAATGTATTTGCAAATGAGTTAAAATAAACTGGTTTTTGTTCCGATGCAGCAATATAAAATGCTAATACTGTTAATTTATTAATATTGTATTTCAAACATTTAGGGTTCATAACTGCATTAAATTTATTCTTTGAACGTAAGACTGTTGTAAAATTTTGTTCTAATTTCTCAGGTTTTTCCACTCCGCAAACTTCAAATTTTTTTCCTTTTTGTTCAATTCCCAAAACAATCCAGCCACCAGCCGAATTTGCAAATGCAGAAACAGTCTCCCAAATGTTTTTGGGAAGCTCGGAACTAGCTTCTTTGACCTCAAAATCGTCCCACTCTATATCCTTTAGCTTTTGCAATAGCTCGGTTTTGTTCACGTAGTGAATATAGAAAGGTTTTCGTCAACAATTGTATGCAAATAAGTATGCCAGCCACTTGTTAGGGCATTTATAGATGTTTTTTTAAATAAATACAGGCAAAATATATAATTTTTCGCTTTTTTTGCCATCATCTCTAATTTTTCTACGTTACTATTCTATATGCACCGTAAATTCCTCTTTTCATTAACCCTCGCTCTGCTTATCGCGCTGTTTCTCGAAATAACATTGTTCAACTATACGCACTATGCCACATTATTCACAAGCGAGCATTTTGGCATTGTGTATAGCGAACAGGAACAGAGCTTTATTAGCAATGTTGATGAATATATGCTTGATAATATTTCCGTGCGAGATTCTTTTTTATTGCCAGATACACTAAGCATATTGAGATTCAAAAATTTAAATACAGAAATTGCCTCCATCTATATAAATCCGATTTTTATTCAAGGAGATAAACAGCATATAAAAGTTATCTGGGCAGACGAAGAATCTTCCGAACGTGTCATATATGTGAGCATAATAAAAGATTTGGATTTCAGCAATTATATAAATATAAATCCGCGTGGAAAAGTTTCAAATTTATCCATTGCATTTTTTGAAAATAATATAGCCATTAAACAGGTTGAACTCAACAAAAAAATTCCTATGGCGATTATGCCCATTCGGTTGGTTATTGTTTTTGCCATCTCGCTTTTGCTGCTTTGCCTAAAAAATGCAGAGATTCGCAAAAAAATCTCATATTTTTGCTTTGATTATTTGTATGATAAAGTCAATTTTAGGCAGCGTATTGGTTTTGTTATGCTTATTTGCTCTATGCTTGTTTTTAATTTTCTCGCTTCTTATTCCGTTTATGGTTTTAGAGATAATGAGCTTGCTCCAAGATGGCTTAAAATGTATAGCCATCACATGACAGATGCCTTATTGAAAAAACAATTGCATTTGGATATTGAAGTTCCACAAGCATTGCTGGAAGCTGAAAGACCTTACGACGATGAATATAGAACCTTGCACGGACTATTTTTAAATTCTGATAAACAACATTTAGATTCTTCAGAAAATTTTCTTATGATAGATGTATCGCTTTATAATGGCAAATATTACAGTTATTTTGGAATGATTCCGATCATCATTTTGTTTGCCCCTTACAAATTAATAACAGGAAATTATTTACCAACTTCAATGGGGGCTTTCTTATTTGGTTCCATAGCAACAATCTTGCTAATGCTGCTTTGGAAGCAAATTGCACTAAACTACCTCAAAAAAATCTCTTATTTTTTCTTTTTAATAAGCGGAACAGCTTTGTACACTTGTTCTCTTATTCCCACTGTTCTATCAATAAGCCCATTCCATATAATAGCACAATTTTCGGCATTAGCCTTTGTAATTTTAGGCGTTATCATATTATTGCAAGCAAAAGAAAAAATTTCTATTAAATTGCTCTTTGTTTCTTCACTTTCTTTTGCCATTGCTGTTGCTTGCCGCCCCAATGCTTTGTTTTGGAGTATTTTAATTCCTGTTTTGCTGTGGGATAAAAAGAATGACTGCAAGTATTCACATCTGCTTGCGATAATAATCCCTTTCACAATCGTTGGTTCAATTCTCGCGTGGTATAACTATGCTCGCTTTGATTCCCCTTTTCAATTTGGTGATATTTATATGATGGCAGTATCTAACCAAAGTATGATTAACCAAATCAGCATAATTGGGAAAATTCATTCCTTTATAAAAACATTTTTATTTGCATTATTTAACCCACCAAATTTAGATTTAACATTTCCTTTTATTTCGGTAAAAAAATCAAATATTCTATTAGCTAAAAGTTCTTTTATGTATGATAGTAATGTAGTAGTTGGTATTTTTTGTTTTCCTATTATATGGTTTTTACTTTATGTTAACAAAGTTAATATTCTGAGAAATTTTATTTTTACTGGGATTTTTATTTCATTGCTCAACATAACTCTATTGGCATTTACTTACGGTATAAACCTGCGTTATACTGTGGATTTTGCTTGGATTATGGCAATAACTGCATTGATTTGTGCTTTTCAGTTGCAAGAAATGGAAGCTACAATTAGAAAGATTATTTTAAAAACTTTCTATTTATGTTGCGGAATTACTTTACCTTTTATTTTCTTTCTTACAATATCATATAAACACGTTTGGATTCTTACTGGTAATTCTCTAGACCCAAAAATATATCACTATCTTGCTAGGACATTTGGAGTTATATGCAATGTTCCATAGATAATTTTTTATAATCTTTTGGCTCACTATAATCCAAGCAGATAAATGTACACTTTTCTATATTACATATCCTATATGCAACGCAAATTCCTCTTTTCATTGACCCTCGCTCTGCTTATCTCGCTTTTTCTCGAAATAACGCTGTTCAACTACACGCATTATGCCACATTATTCACAAGCAAGCATTTTGGCATTGTGTATAGCGAACAAGAACAGAGCTTTATCAGCAATGTCAATGAATATACGCTTGATAACATTTCCGTGCGAGATTCTTTTTTATTGCCAGATACGTTGAGCACACTGAGATTCAAAAATTTAAATACGGAAATTGCCTCCATCTATATAAATCCGCTTTTTATTCAAGGAGATAAACAGTATGTAAAAATTATCTGGGCAGACGAAGAATATTCTGAGCGTGTCATATATGTAAGCATAATAAAAGGCTTGGATTTCAGCAATTATATAACCATAACTCCGCGTGGAAAGGTTTCAAATTTATCCATTGGCTTTTTAAAAAATAACATAGCCATTAAATCAATAGAAATAAATAAAGAAATTCCTATGGCGATTATGCCCATTCGCTTGGTTATTGTTTTTGGGATTTCGCTTTTGCTGCTTTGCCTAAAAAATGCAGAGATTCGCAGAAAAATTTCTTGGTTTTGTTTTGATTATTTATACGATAAAGCAAATTTTAAACAGAGCATTGGTTTTGCCATGCTTATTTGTTCTATGCTTGCTTTCAATTTTTTCGCTGCTTATTCTACTCTCAGGTTTAGAGATAATGAGCTTGCTCCAAGATGGCTTAAAATGTATAGCCATCACATGACAGATGCCTTATTGAAAAAACAATTGCATTTGGATATTGAAGTTCCACAAGCATTGCTGGAAGCTGAAAGACCTTATGATAATGCATATCGTGAACAATATGGAATGCTTTTAAATTATAATCAAAAACAATTAGATACATTAGAAACTACCCTCGTATTGGACGTATCGTTCTATAATGGCAAATATTACAGCTATTATGGAATGATTCCTGTTATTCTTTTATTTGCTCCTTACAAATTAATAACAGGAAATTATTTGCCAAATTCAATGGGGATGTTTTTATTTGCCTCCATAGCAACAATACTGCTAATGATGCTTTGGAAACAAATTGCCCAAAATTACCTCAAAAAAATTCCTTATTTTTTCTTTTTAATAGGCGGAGCAACTTTATATGCTTCTTCTACCATAGCTATCAATTTAACAATAAGTGTTTTCCATTCAATAGCTCAATATTCAGCACTCACTTTTGTGATTTTGGGTGTGATAATGCTATTGCAACCAAAGGAAAAACTATCTATTAAGTGCCTCATTATTTCTTCGCTTTCCTTTGCCATTGCTGTTGCTTGCCGTCCTAATTCTTTGTTTTGGAGTATTTTAATTCCGGTGGTGTTGTGGGATAAAAGAAAAGACTGCAAGTATTCGCACCTGCTTGCGATAATAATCCCTTTCACAATCGTGGGTTCAATTCTCGCATGGTATAACTATGCTCGCTTTGATTCCCCTTTTCAATCTGGCTGGACCTATCTTATTATGGATACGAACATGATTATGTACAATCAAGTTAGCATCATTGGGAAAATTCATTCTGGAATAAAAGGCTTTTTGATTCTATTATTTAACACACCGAATTTAGATTTAACATTTCCTTTTGTTACAGCAAAGACATCAAATGTTCCATTCGCTATAACTAATCATTTTCATATATATAATGAAACAATGGGCATTTTCTGTTTTCCTCTTATGTGGTTTTTGCTTTATGTTAGAAAAGTTGATATTCTGAGAAATTTTATTTTTGCGGGACTCTTTATTTCATTGCTGAATATAGTTCTATTTGCATTTGTTTCCATAAATTGGCGTTATGTTATAGATTTTTCTTGGATTATGGCAATAGGTGCATTAATTTGTGCTCTTCAACTGCAAGAAAAGGAAGTAGCTATGAGGAAAGTTATTTTAAAAGTTTTCTATTTATGTTGCAGTATTACTCTGTTGCTTGTTTTCTTTCATACAATCTCTTATAGAATATATTCTATAGGTCCTATTTTTGCATCTATTGACCAAAAAATATACCACTACCTAGCTAGGACATTTGGAATTATATGCAATGTCCCCGTTCCCTAGATAATTCCATCCTTTATTCTTTTCGATTTTTCTAGTAAGCACTGATTAACTAAATGTTAATCAACGTTTACTATATTATTTCCCTATATGCAACGTAAATTCTTCTTTTCATTAACCCTAGCTCTGCTTATCTCGCTTTTTCTCGAAATAACACTGTTCAACTACACGCATTATGCCACCTTATTCACAAGCAAGCATTTTGATGTTATGCATAGTGAACAAGGTTTTTTGTTGTCAGATTCACTAAATCAATTCAAATTGGAAAATTTAAATACGGAAATTGCTTCAATTTACATAGAGCCTGTATTTTTGCAAGGAAATAGTCAACGCCTAAAGATTATTTGGGCAGACGAAGAATCCCTTAAACGTTCCATACAAGTGAGCATAATAAAAGGTCTAGATTTCAGCAATTATATAACCATAACTCCGCGTGGAAAAGCTTCAAATTTATCCCTCATATTTTTAGAAAATAATATAGCCATTAAATCAGTAGAACTCAATAAAGAAATACCTATGGCAATTATGCCCATTCGCTTGGTTATCGTTTTTGGGATTTCGCTTTTGCTGCTTTGCCTAAAAGATGTAGGAAGTCGTAGAAAAATTTCATATTTCTGTTTTGATTATTTATACGATAAAGCAAATTTTAAACAGTGTATTTGTTTTGTTATACTTATTTGCTCTATGATTATTTTCAATTTTCTCGCTTCTTATTCTCTTTCTGGTTTTAGAGATAATGAGCTTGCTCCAAAATGGCTTCAAATGTACAGCCATCAAATGACAGATGCTTTTTTGAAAAGACAGTTGCATTTGGATATTGAAGTTCCAAAAGCATTGCTGGAAGCAGAAAGACCTTATGACCCTGCATATAGAGAACAAAAAGGAATATATCATAATCATACTAATATCCTTCTTGACGTATCGTTTTATAATGGAAAATATTACAGCTATTACGGAATAATTCCCGTTATCATTTTATTTTATCCTTACAAATTAATAACAGGAAATTATTTGCCAACTTCAATGGGGGCATTTTTATTTGGTTCCATAGCAACAATACTGTTAATGCTGCTCTGGAAACAAATTGCTCAGAATTACCTCAAAAAAATCCCTTATTTTTTCTTTTTAATAGGTGGGTTGGTTTTATACGCTTTTTCTCTCATACCTATTGCTTTAACAATGGTGTTTTTCCATCTAATACCGCAATATTCGGCACTTGCTTTTGTTATTTTTGCTGTGATTATGTTGTTGCAAGCAAAGGAAAATCTTTCTATTAAACCGCTCGTTATTTCTTCGTTTTCCTTTGCCCTTGCCGTTGGCTGCCGCCCCACTGCTTTGTTTTGGAGCCTTTTAATTCCTGTTTTGTTGTGGGATAAAAGGAAGGAATTGATAAACTCAAGTAGGTATCTGCTTTCTATAATAATTCCATTCGTCATAGTTGGTTCAATTCTCGCATGGTATAACTACGTTCGCTTTGATTCTCCTTTTGTATTTGGTCAAAGCTATCTTATTATGGATGTGAACCAAGCTATGTATAACCAAATTAGTATCATTGGGAAAATTCATTCCATCATTAAAACATTTTTATTTGTATTATTTAATCCACCAACTCTAGATTTGACATTTCCTTTTATTTTAATAAAAATATCAAATATTCCATTAGCCACAACTACTTTTTTTCAAGAAAATGACCCTATAGTTGGTATTTTTTGTTTTCCTATTATATGGTTTTTACTTTATGTTAACAAAGTTAATATTCTGAGAAATTTTATTTTTGCAGGAATTTTTATTTCACTGCTTAATATAACTCTATTTGCATTTATTACTAGAAACTGGCGTTATACTATGGATTATTCTTGGATTCTTGCAATAGGTGCATTAATTTGTGCTTTTCAATTGCAAGAAAAAGAATCGGCTATGAGAAAAGTTATTTTGAAAGTATTTTATTCTTGCTGCGGAATTACTCTACTACTTGTCCTCTTTCTTGCAATATCTCATAGAATATATGTTATGGGTTCCCACTTTGGCAATATTCTAGACCCCAAAATACATTACTACCTAGCCCGTACATTTGGAGTTATATGCAATGTGCCGTAACTATCTAGAATTGGGCATATTCCAAAGCCGGAAGGGTTGTAGGGCAAACGCATCTAAAATAGTCCAAGTAGTCAGCTAAAATGAATTTGAAATTAAAGAATTCCTCTCTTGGGAGGGGCTGTTTGCTATGAAATTTGTGGGGTGGGCTTGCAAATATAGGCAAAGGGGCAGGAAGCTATTATGAAATAATTGGTTCAATTGGTTCATAATTGGTTCATTAAAACAACAATTAAGCCTATATACAAAGCCCGCAAATTTAATTTTCTATCTTATAAATAAGCCTTTAGGGAATATTCTTTTTCCACTATCCCGTAGCCCTAAAGCAATTCAAACCTTTTAAACGAGGATATTTATGGACAAGGAAACTGAACAATTGACGAAAGAAATCAGGCAGTTGCTGAAAGAGGCTGCTGCTAGGCAGAAAAAAGCTGCTGAAGAAGCTGTAGCTAGACGGAAAGAAGCTGCCGAAGAAGCTGTAGCTAGACGGAAAGAAGCTGAGGCTTGGCGGAAAAAAGTTGACGAAGAAGCTGAGGTTAGGCGAAAAGAACTAGATAGGTTAATGAAAGAAGTCAACGAGAGTATACTTAAAGTATCTAAGCAGATGGGTGGTATAGATGAAAATCAAGGTCATCACGCGGAACAATTTTTCCAAAGTGTATTTAAGAAAAAACTAGAATTCGGCAAGATAAAATACGATGAAATGATACCCAATTTGGCGTACAAGGGAAAGAAAGATGAAATAGAGTTTGACATTGCATTAGTCAATGGAGACAGCATAGCTTTAATAGAGGTGAAAAATAGGATACATCCAGATTTTGTGATAGAGCTTGCGGAAAAGCGCATTGAGAAATTCAGAAAGTATTTCTACGAATTTGATAATTACGATGTTTATCTTGGCATAGCTGGTTTTTCTTTTAGCGATGAAGTTTTGGATAGGGCTAGTAGTTATGGCATTGGCATTGTTAGGCAAGTTGGCGAAGGCGTGGAAATAGATGCGAATAATTTGAAGGTTTATTAACCAACTATAAAAAGAACATAAAATACAAGTAAAATAACTATATTACTGCAAATGGAAAAAGAATTTTACATAGTAACTCCTTGCTATAACGATTTTGAATCGCTTTATATTCTTTTGGAAAATATAGATAAGGAAAATGAAAAATATAAATACGATTTTTCTGTGATTGTTGTAAATGATGCTTCTTTGCAAGAGAATCCTTTTATTGACAGGAAGTTTGAAAATATAAGGCAAATTTCTCAAATAGATTTAATAAAAAACGGTGGGCATCAAAGAGCCATTGCTCTAGGGCTTTCGCATATAAATTCAAATTTGAAAGAACATAAAAACGGTGCTGTGATAGTAATGGATTGCGATGGCGAAGATGATTATTTAGACGTTTTTAATTTTGTGAATAAATATTCAGACGATAAAATTCTTTTTGCCAAAAGAAAGAAAAGAAGGGAGAGCTTGCTCTTTGTTGTTTTTTATATTTTTTACAAACTCATATTCAAATTGCTAACAGGCAAAACTTTGCAGAGCGGGAATTTTAGCATAATCCCATTATGTATGCTAAATAAAGTGGTGAATTTAAACGAAATTTGGAATCACTATCATGCTGGCATATTAAAATCAAAATTGCCTATAGAATATTTAAATTGCAACAGAAGCTCACGCTATAAAGGAAAATCCAAAATGAATTTTTCTGCCCTTGTGTTGCACGGGCTTTCTTCTATTTCTGTTTTCAATGAAATTGTCTTTGTCAGATTAACCATATTTTCTTGTATTTTTATGGTTATAAGCATTTTGATATCTTCTATGGTTTTGATTGCAAAATTTTATTTCAATAATGCCTCGCCTGGCTGGGTTACAACGGTTATAGGTATTTTGCTTATTATGTGCGTTCAGTTTTTAACCATAGTGATAACTTCCACTTTTCTTGTTTTAGGGCAAAGAAGTTCCTCTATCATTCAAAAAAAAGAACATTCTATATGAAAATCTTAGTCACAGGTTCTGCGGGTTTTATTTGCGGCTATGTCGTAGAAGAATTGCTTTCGCAGGGGCATTCCGTGGTTGGCATAGATAATTTTTCCAAATACGGGAAAGTGAAAAAATCCTATGACAATAATCCGGGCTATAAGTTTATAGAGGGCGATGCCAAGAACTTAGAGTTGATGAAAGAACTGATTGATGACTGCGACCAAGTTTTAGCCGCAGCCGCAATGATAGGCGGCATTTCTTATTTTCACGAGCAGGCTTATGAACTTTTGGCGGAAAACGAGAGAATTTTAGCCTCAACTTTTGATGCTGCAATTTGGGCAAACAAAAATCGCCGCTTGCAAAAAATAAATGTGCTCAGTTCAAGCATGGTTTATGAAAGCGCAACCGAATTTCCGAGCAAAGAAGGCGACCAGCGCAAATGCCCTCCCCCACTGAGTACTTATGGTTTTCAAAAACTCGCCTGCGAATATTACTGCCAAGGTGCTTATGAACAATATAAACTGCCATATACCATAATTCGCCCATTTAATTGCGTTGGCATAGGAGAAAAACGTGCTCTTTGCGATAAGCAAATATATTCCGGCAATGTTGAGCTTGCCATGAGCCACGTTGTTCCCGACTTGGTGCAAAAAGTTGTCAAGGGGCAAAATCCCTTGCACATTTTAGGTGCAGGCAACCAAATTAGGCACTACACTTACGCCGGAGATTTAGCTCTTGGAATAAGGCTTTGCATAGAAAGCGAAAAATCCATTAACGAAGATTTCAATCTTTCTACGCCAGATTCAACAACTGTTTTGGAACTTGCGGAGGCTATATGGAAAAAGCTGAATCCAGAAAAACCTTTTGCATACATTAGCGATAAACCGTTTCTCTATGATGTTCAAAAGAGAGTTCCAAGCGTTCAAAAAGCAAAAGACATACTTGGATTTTCTGCAACAACAAAATTAGATGCGATTTTAGACGAGGTTATTCCCTGGATAGTGGAACAGGTGAGGATAGGGGGAATTTGATGAGCGATTTAACCATTGCAATTCCTGTTTACAACGAAGCGGAGAATATTCGTTTTGCGGTGGAGAAAATTGAAAAAGAAGTTGTTATTCCGCATACTATAAAAATCATTTACGACACGGAAACAGACACAACCTTGCCTGTTGTATATGAATTGCAAAAAACGCAAGAAAATATAGAATTGGTCAAAAATTTATATGGGCGTGGGGTGCTGGGGGCTATAAAAACCGGACTTGAAACCTCGCAAACGGAATATGTTGCAATTACAATGGCAGATTTAAGCGACCCTCCTCAAGTTATAAATGATATGGTGAAAATAGCCGAAGAGCAAAATGCTTCTATAGTTTGCGCAAGCCGTTATATGAAAGGGGGAAAGCAAATTGGAGGTCCGTTTTTAAAAGGTTTAATGAGCCGCTTTGCTGGCTTAACCCTGCATTATTTTGCCGGTATTTCCAGCCACGATGCAACAAATAGCTTTAAGCTTTACAGAACATCCTTTTTAAAAGAACAAAAAATTGAAAGCACGGGTGGTTTTGAATTGGGTTTGGAATTGGTTGTTAAAGCTCATCTGCAAGGGAAAAACATAAGCGAAACCCCCACAACTTGGACAGACAGGGTTGCCGGAAAATCCAATTTCAAATTGAGAGCTTGGCTGCCCAATTATCTTAAATGGTATTTCACAGCATTCAAATGTAAAAAGAGGAAAAAATAATATGAATAAAATTTGCATTATAGGCGGTTGCGGGCACGTGGGGTTGCCTCTCGGTTTGGCTCTTGCCAGCAAAGGTTGTTTCGTGACCATTGTGGATTTGAATTCCTCGGCAGTGGAAAAAGTAAATAAAGGGGAACTGCCTTTTAAAGAAGATGGAGCAGAAGAACTCTTAAAATCGCTCATTTCAAAGAATTTAGTTGCCTCCGGTGATATAACTCTGGTTAAAAATCAAGATGCGGTTATTTTTGTAACGGGAACCCCAGTTGATGAACACCACAATCCAAAAATAAATGAAGTATTAAAAGTAATTCGCTCTTACGAAGGCTTGCTCTCAAAAGATCAATTAATAATTTTAAGAAGCACTCTTTTCCCAGGTTCAACGGAACTAATTGCAAAGGAATTGGAAAATTTGCTTGGAGAAACAAAGGTGGCATTTTGCCCGGAACGCATTTTGCAAGGCAAGGCTTTGGAAGAAATTTTCACATTGCCGCAAATAGTGGCGGCAAATTCAGATAAAGCATATAGTGATGCAACGGAATTATTTTCAAAGATAAGTCCAAAAATAATTCGCATGGAACCAAAAGAAGCGGAGCTTGTGAAACTTATGACCAATACTTGGCGTTATTTGGAGTTTGCAGTTTCCAACGCTTTTTATATGATTGCCGAAAATGACGGTCTTGATTTCTATAAAATTCTAAATGCGATAAAAGAAGATTATCCAAGGGCAAAGCATTTTCCGAGCGCAGGTTTAACAGCCGGTCCGTGTTTATTCAAAGATACAATGCAATTAAGCGCATTTTACCAAAATAATTTCTTTTTAGGGCAATCTGCGATGCTGGTAAATGAGGGATTGCCAAATTTTCTCATTCAGCAATTGGAGAAGAAAATTGGGAACTTGGCAGAAAAACGAATTGCTTTGCTCGGAATGACTTTTAAGGCAAATAATGACGATACAAGAGAAAGCCTCTCTTTCAAAATTAAAAAAATGCTGGAATTTAGAATGGCAAAGGTAATTGCGCACGACCCATATTTGCCAAACGAAATGTCTTTGCAAGAAACTTTGAATTCAGCAAATGGAGTTATTTTGGGAACTCCGCACAATGAGTATAAAAATATTATTCCTGCTGTTCCTTATATTGATTGCTGGGGAATTTGGCCAAGATGATTGATATGATATTTCTCTTAAAATTAAAACCTTTATTCCCAAGATTTGTGAAATATTTTTTTGTGGGTTTATTTTGCGCTTTTATAGACTGGATAGCGTTTTATTTATTGGTTTATACATTTAATTTATTGTATTTGCCAGCAACAGCATTAGCTTTTTTACTTGCCGCAACAGTGAATTATTTTTTATGCCGTTTGGTATTTGTTTCAAAGAATAGAAGAAAAATAACAGAATATATTATGTTATTAACCGCAAGTTCAATAGCATTGTCCATAGATTTAGGAACTATGTATTTGCTAGTTGATTTTTTTGCAATGCCAAAAATGTTTTCTAAAATCGCCGGAACAGGAGTGGCTTTTATATTCAACTATAGTTTTAGACAATTTATAATATTTTCTGCGGAGTAATTATTAATCATTTACTAAATTTACCCTTATGAAACATCTCCTTTTATCGCTCCTTTGTTTTCTGCTCTTTTTCTGTGCCAAGCAACAGGTAAATTTAGAACCGCAAGCAGATTTGAAATCTTCTATTCCATCTAGCAACTCCGAGCAGCGGAGTTTAGTTTTTTGGGATGGCGAAAGTGAAATGCTTCGCGGGGTTGCAATTGGAAATAGCGTGTGGAGCTTGCAGGAATATGCAAATCTTGCGCTTAATGATTCTGCCGACTATGCCAGATTGAGTGCAGATGGGTTTAATGTCGCTCGTTTTTATTTGAGCTATAAATTCTTTGAGAGCGATGCAGAGCCTTATTCATACAAGCAGAATGGGTGGGATTTTTTGAATAAAAATCTTCAGTGGGCTGGGGAAAATGGAATAAAATTCATTTTGAATATGCACGTTCCGCAGGGAGGGTTTCAATCCAATGCTGAAGGCGGCGCTTTATGGGACGTGGAAGAAAACCAAAAGCGTTTAATTGCACTGTGGCGCGAAATTGCAAAACGCTATGCAAACGAAACAGCAATAGCCGCCTACGATATTTTGAATGAACCTATAGTTAGCAAAGGAAAATATCAATGGCAAAAATTGGCTCAGGAAATTGTGAACGCCATTCGCGAGGCAGACAATAACCATTTGATTTTTGTTGAGCGAATGAACGCAATAATTCCAAACGATTATTCAAATGATTCGGTTATGAATTTTGTTTTTGTGGAAGACCCTGCAAATAAATGGGGGCTAACTTTCCATTTTTATTCCCCAATAGAATACACTCACCAATATGCAAGCTGGGCAGATTTTTTTAGAAATACAGATGGAGGCAGATATCCAGATGAGAGTATTTTGCAATTTAGCGGCGAGCGGTGGGTTGGCACAACTCATAATAACCCCAAAGCTCCAGTTGGAAACAGCAATTGGAATTTTTACGAGGGAGAGTGGAAAACAATAACAGATACCTCAATAGCCAATATAGGCAGACCAACTTTGCAATGCCAAGAAGCAGGAAATGGAATAGTTTGGTTTGACAGCCTTGTTTTTGAAAAGAAATCCCCAGAGGGTATTGTTGAAACAATAGGCAAATACAAATTGCCTGCTGGCAAGGAAGGCTGGTATTTTTGGATGGAAAAGAATGGCGGAGATGTTATTGTCAAAGAAAATGCCATTGGAATCACCAAAACAGTTTCAGATGCCAATTATGCGAGTTCCAGAATGTTTGTTGCTTTGGAGCAAGGTTATTCTTACAGAGCTAGCGGAAAAATGAAAGGCGAAAATGTTCCGCAAAAGGCGGTTTGCCGCATTAGGTTTGATTGGAATTATGCAAAAAATTTGAGCAGGCGAAACAAAGCGTTTTTGGAAAACGAAGTGGATTCGTATTTGAGAATTGCGCGTGAGAGAAATTTGCCTATATATTTGGGCGAGTTTGGAGTTATAGAGGCAACTTTGAATAGAGAAAAAGGCGGTTTTGTTTGGGTTTCCGATATGCTGGATATTTTAAAGGTGCGCAATTTGCCTTTTACATACCACGCTTGGATTGACGGCTCTTTTGGAATTAAAGACAGACCCGAACTTGAAAGTTTGTTCAGGAATAAATTTTTTGGCAGAAGATAGATGTAAATTTTTTCTACCTTAGCCACCATGCAAAATCTCACCTTAAATTTCGCAAATGGCACGCCGCTTAGGTATGGGGAAAACGCACATCAAAATGCAATGTTCTACAAAGACCCTAATTGCACGGAAGCTAGCCTCTCAACTGCCGAGCAGCTTCACGGCAAGGAACTTTCTTACAACAATATTGTTGATGCAGATGCCGCTCTTGAAATGATTAGGGAATTTTCAGACTCATGCACCGTTGCCATAATCAAGCATCTTAACCCTTGCGGGCTTGCTACAGGCGAAACTTTGGCGGAGGCTCTTAACTATGCTTGGGAAGGAGACCCGGTTAGTGCTTATGGTTCTGTGATTGCCGCTAGCAGGAAAGTGGATTTGAAAACTGCGGAACTCTTGAAGGGGCGTTTTGTTGAAATTTTGCTTGCGCCGGATTTTGAGGCGGATGCTTTGGAATTTTTGAAAAATAAATCAAAGGATATTCGTCTGTTGAAAGTTGGAGAGATAAAGCCGCCTGTGGCTTGCAAGGTGTATAAGCACGTGATAGGCGGTATGCTTGTTCAAGATAGGGATATTGAATGCTGGGAAAAATTTGAGTGCCCAACAACATTGAAATTTCCAAAAGAAAAAGAGGCTCTGGCAAAATTTTCTTGGCTTGTTTGCAAACATACCAAATCCAATGCAATAGTTATGTGCCATGAATATAAAGCTGGATTTTTTATGATACTCGGGCTTGGACCTGGGCAGCCAAACCGCATAGATTCTAACTTGCGCTTGTGCCAGCCAAGAGTGGCGGATAACGTTAAACGCATGAATTTGCCAGAAAGCGTTTGGGGCAATTTGGTGATGGCATCGGATGCTTATTTTCCTTTTGCAGACAATGTAGATGCCTCTAATTCTGCTGGCATAAAGTATATTGTGCAGCCCGGCGGTTCAAAAAGAGACAACGAGGTTATAGAAGCCTGCGATAAATTTGGCATTGCAATGGCATTTACGGGAACTAGGCATTTTAGGCATTGAAAATTTCTACATTACAATTCTATGAAATCTGTTAAACTTTCGTTGTTGTTTTTGTTCGTCTTCTTTGCTATTTTCACGGCTTGCGGAAAGCCTTCCGCAGAGGCTAAGGGTTCCGGTGATTTTTACGAAGAGCTTTCCCGCCTTAATAGGGTTATTTCAGAAATAAATTTGAAATACGTGGAAGATGTTGACCCTGGTGAATTGACAGAAGCCGCTGTGAGCGGAATGCGAAACGTGCTGGATCCAAATACCGCGGTTCTTGACCCAAAAGCAAGCGATAATCTAAAACTCGCCACAGATGGCGAATTTGGCGGCATTGGCATAACCATAGGCATAAGGGATAATCAATTAACCGTAATTTCCCCTATGGCAGGCACTCCGGCATATAAACTCGGCATAATGGCGGGAGACCGAATAACCCACATAGACGGCAAGCCAACCAAAGATTTGACCCAAGACGAATCCGTTGATAAATTGCGCGGCAAAGTTGGAACCGATGTTAAAGTTACCATAGCTCGCGAAGGACTTGCCGCACCATTTGATATAACCATCACAAGGGCAAAAATTGTGCTTCACGCGGTTCCTTATGCTGGTATGTTGGATAAGGATATAGGCTACATTCAACTTGCGACCTTTAACGTTAAAACAGCCAGCGAATTGGAAGAGGCTATAAACAAGCTAAAAAAACAAGGCATGAAAAAATTAGTGCTGGATTTGCGCTACAATCCCGGCGGACTTTTGAACCAGGCAATAGAAGTGAGCGAGTTGTTCCTAAAAGGCGGCAATCGCATTGTAAGCACAAAGGGGCGTGTTGTGAATTCGGAGAATAAAGCTACAAAGAATGGCATAATAGGCGAAGATACGCAAATAGCCATACTCGTAAATCAGGGAACCGCCTCGGCTGCGGAAATAGTTTCCGGTGCTTTGCAGGACTGGGACAGGGCAATAGTTGTGGGCAAAACCACTTTTGGCAAGGGAAGCGTTCAAACTATTTTTCCGCTTGATTACGATGGTCGTGCGTTAAAGCTCACCACGGCATTTTATTACTTGCCCTTTGGCAGGTGCGTTAATAAACCTGAAAACGGCATAAAGGGGCACGGATTGAAAAGCTCAACCAGTGCGGAAGATTCCGATGATTTAATTTCCCCAGCAGATACTGCTACAAAAGACACCTCGCAAGAAGCACAGGTTTTTTACACGGCTGGCGGCAGGAAAATGTATGGCGGCGGCGGCATAACTCCCGATGTTGATATTGAGCAAAAACCAATTCCGTGGATAGCCCAAATTCAAGAGAGGATGTCTCTTTATTTTCGCTTTGCAGTTAAATACCGTTCCCAGCTTGGAGAGGCGGCAGCAAAAATAGATTCAGGGTGGAAAGCACCAGACACATTGTTTAAAGCATTCCGCGCATTTTGCTCGGCAGACACGAATTTTGCAAAGATAAAGAGCAATGCCCAAACAATAGCAGAAGCTATGGAAGAGGCACTCCTCAAAGAGCAGAACATTATTCACGGAGATTCTTCAAAAGTTTTGAAAGATACTTTGATTGCGGCAAAGATAGCGGATTTGCGTGTTGCGCTTGCAAAGCAAAACGAAGCACAAGCTCTTGAAACAAAAAATTACAGTCTAAATGCCATTAAAAGAGAGCTTATAGGAGCTGCCCAAGGCGAAGAAGCTCGCATAGCTTGGATGCTAAGAGACGATGCACAATTGGAAGAAGCTCTTAAATATTTGCGCAATGACCAGCTTTACAAAAACAAAATGAAAGCTCCGCCAAAAACGCAAACAAAAAACGATAAAAAACCGCAGCAAAAAAGATGAACTCATTAATAGTAGTGCCGCTTGGTAGTTTTGTTCGGCGTGGGTTAAGTGGCGCGATACATTATGTTATGTTCATTTTGGAGGTTTTTAGAAATATTTTTGCGGCAATACAATGCCACCATTTAACCGTTGAGCAAATGCACCGCATAGGCATAACCAGCATTCCGCTTGTTGCAACAACATCCATTTTCACGGGGAGCATAATGAGTTGGCAGCTCACATACCAATTCGCAGATATGATTCCTCTCACTTATGTTGGAATGGCTGTTGGAAAATCTGTTATGACGGAGCTAGCCCCGATTTTAACGGCTATGGTTTTGGCAGGGCGTGTTGGTGCCTCAATGTGCTCCGAGCTTGGCACAATGGCTGTGACCGAGCAACTGGATGCCTACAATGTTTTGGGATTGAATCCCTATAAATTTTTGATTGTTCCTCGCATTTCATCTGCGGTGATAATGCTTCCGGTTTTGACAATACTCAGCATTTTCGTGGGGCTTTTGGGTGGTTTTGTGGTGGCATATTTATATAAGGAAGTTTCGTTTCACATGTTTTTTTCTGGGGTTAGGATAAGCTATAAAGATTGGGATTTTGCTGTTGGTTTAATAAAATCCGCGCTTTTTGGATTTTTTATATCCGGCTATGCTTGCTTTTTTGGATATTACACAACAAACGGCGCAGAGGGCGTTGGGAAAAGCACAAAAGCGACTGTGGTATTCAGCATGACTTCCATACTCATAGGTGGTTTTGTGTTATCCAAACTTTTGCTTATTTGAGATCGCATACCAATATAGTGGCATCGTCTGTAAGTTCTTCGCTTTCGCAAAAATTATCTACTTTTCGCAAAAGAGTTTCTATAAATTCCTTGCAGCTTTTATTTGACGATTCTTTCATAAGATCGTGAATTCGGTTATGCCCAAACTGCTCCTTTGCTGGATTCATAGCTTCGTTTATCCCGTCTGTATAAAGGCCTACGCGATATTCGCCGTCTAATTTCAAAGTATTGTCTTTTACCATTATTTCTGGCATCATTCCAATAAAAAAGCCCGATGATTTTAGCAGTTCTATTTCGCCTGTGTTTTTGTTCATAATGGGCATTGGGTTATGCCCTGCACTGGTGTATATAAATTCATTTGTGTCTTTTAGCCATATTGCATAAAAAACTGTTATGAATTTTCCGCTATCCACTTCGGTTACCAAGGTTTTGTTTATGGCTTTTAGCGTTTGCGCTGGGCTTATTCCGTTGTATGGCGAGGATTTTAGCATTATTTTGAACATGCTCATAAGCATTGCGGCGGCAGAGCCGTGCCCAGATACATCGGCAACCACAAAGCCTACCACATTGTTGTTCAACTCAAAGCAATCATAGTAATCGCCGCCAACATACAAGGTTGCTTTGTATGCTGCAAATACATCCAAAAGCCCTTTTGGAAAACTTGTGGGGAGCAGTTGCTGCTGAATTTGGCTGGCTGCTTGCAAATCTGCTTTTAGGCTTTGATGTGCTTTTTGGAGTTCTGCGTGGGTTTCATTTAATTTTTCATTTACCTTTACCAAATCGTCATGAATTCTAAAAGATTCTATTAGAAGCCCGACTTGTGTGACCGCCGCATAAATCATTGCAGTATCTTCGCCTGTTATTGCGGCGTGGTTTGTTAAATCCAGCCAGAGCAAGCCTTCGCATTTGAATTGGTCGCATTTCACGCAAATGCTGCGTCTAACGTCTTCTGTGGGGGCATTTACGGCAAGACCGGAATTTATATTTGTCCAGCAAAACTGGTTTTTTGAATTGAAGCTAGGGCAATTTGTTTTTTGGCATTTTTTGATTTTCCAGCATTCGTTCAAGGCTCTTTTGAGCAGAGGAAAGGTTATGTAGGCTTTGCTTCCAAGCAAGTAAAATGAGTCCGTTTCGGGAACGGAATTTACGAATACGTGTTTGTTGAGAAAAATTGCATCGCTATATTCGCCAGCCATAAAATTTATTTCGGGGCGAAAGTCTTTGAGTTTTTCTCTGTCAAAGCCAACGCTGTGCAAAGGTTTTAGGCAAAAATTTTCGGCATCTACGCCCAGCACCATAACCCTGCTATAACCAGCTAATTCCCTAAAACCGAGGCACAATCCATTGAACAATTCCTCCATATTTTGTGCCTGTGCCGTTATTTTCCCAATTTCATTGGAAACAAAATATGCCTGCAACTGTTTTTTATGCGTATCTGTTAAGCCAGAGATATTCTCATTTGTATGTTCTGGAAGTGCCATTGTATAGGGTTAATATAGCAAAAAATTTCTATATTCCCTCACACATAAACAACAACATTGAGAATGCAGAGAATTATATGAACGAAAAGATGCCTAATTCGGGTAATAAAGCTGCTCCAAACTCGGCGGAGTCTTGGTTTGAATACGTGAAAACGGATTTTTGGCCCCAGCACGGGACAAAAGTCCTGATTGTGCTGGTGCTGGTGGCGGTGGCTGTTTTTGCTGTTGTGCAGCACTGGGATTCTTCGCTTAAAAAGGAGTCCGCTATGGCGGAGGAGCTGGGAAAGGTTTTGGATTATATATATATAGGGAAAAGCGATTCGGCGCTTGCAGTTTTTGAGGGGGCGGTGCAAAACGGAACGCTTAAAGGGCTTCCGCTTGCTAAGGCGGCTCTTTTAAGCGGGAATATTTATTTGCAGAATGGTAGGCTGGATAGTGCGGAGGTTCTTTATAGGCTGGCTGTTAAGAATGCTTCTGGGGTTGAGATTATTGCTTCTGGGGCGGAGCACGGGCTTGCTGTGGTGGCTATGGAGAGGGAGAATTATGCGGAGGCTGTTTCGCTTTTGAATGAGTTTGTCAGTAAGTATGGAAAGCGGACAGGGGATTTGGCTAAGAGGTATGCTAAGACAGAGCCTGTGGATATGGTTCCTACTGTGCCGGATGCTTTGTGGAAATTAACGCTTTGCTATTTGGAGATGCACGATGTTGACAAGGCAAAGCAAACTGCTAATAAACTTTTGAAAATTTATGGGGATTCACCGAAAGCCGCTGATGCTTCTAAGCTGCTTGCTACACTGTAAGGGGAGATTAAGATGCTAACTTGGATAAGCGAGAATGCTAAATGGGTTATTTATATATCAATCGCTGGTATAGCCGCTGGTTTGTTGTTTATGGATATGTCGGCTTTGCAAATTGATAAGAGACCTCCTGTGGGTATTGTGAATGGCGAGAAGCTTTCAAATGATTTGTTTGATATTCGCTTGCGGCAGATACAGAGCCAGCAAACGGGGCTTTCCAATGAGCAGGCTTTTCAGCTCAGGGAGGATTTGTTCAAGTCTTTTGTTCAGCAGCATTTGATGCAAAAGGTGATTGCAAATGCGAAAATAAAGGCTTCTGTGTATGAGATGTCCAGAGATTTGCGCAACGACCCGCCTCAGGGCATAGATAGGGAACCTCTGTTTCAAACCGATAGCGTTTTTGATTTCTCTAAATACGAGGCTTGGCTCTCTAACCCTGAAACTTATAATATTCCCTTTATGGTTGAATATGAGAATATGCTTAAAACGGCAAAGATTCCAGAGAAGCAACTCCGCGTTTTTATAGGTGCAGGTGTGCATCCGTCTAGCTTGGAGGCTAAGTATAGGGTGTTGAATAGGGAAACGAAATTTGAGCTTTTGAATGCACAAGGCAAGCCGAGTTCTTTTGAGGATATTTCCGTTTCGCAAAACTCTATGGATTCTCTTTTCAAGGCAGAGCCGGATAGTTTTTTTGTGGCAGAGGATTTGGCTAAGGTTAATTATGTTGCCATTCCCATTGCTCCCAGCGAGAGAGATGTGGAAAGCACTTTTGAGTATGCCAAGATGCTGCTTGCACAAATAAAAGACGGAGCAGACTTTGCAGAGATTGCCCGCAACAGCTCCGAGGATCCTGGCTCCGCAACCCAAGGCGGCGAGCTTGGCGATTACACTCCGCACGGCAGGTGGGTTGCGGAGTTTGACAGTGCGGCATTTGCTTTGGACTCTGGCAAGATAAGCGAACCTGTGCGTTCTCAGTTTGGTTATCATATTATTCAAAATCTTGGAAAGAGAGTTGAGAACGATGAGGAGCAGGTGAAAGCAAGGCATATACTTCTTATTGTTTCTGCAACAGCGGAGACCATAGATAGCCTTGAAGCGATTTTGAACGAGGTAAAGACAGCGGTTGATAATGGCAAGAGTTTTGACGAAGCGGCAAAAGCCAAAAACTTAACTCCGCAGAATTCCAACTGGTTCAAAAGAGGCGGCGAGGTAGCGGAACTTGGGCATATATCCGGCTTGTCTTCTTATGCGTTTTTCAATCCCTTGCGCCCAAAAGATGATTCCAAAACATCCGAAGTTTTGCAAAATACAAAATGGGTAGCTTTGTTTGAAAAGTCTGCCAATTTAGCCGCAGGTTCAAGGAGCGCGGAATTTGCGAAAACAAAAATTGAGCAGAACTTAAAATCAAAAGCCAAAGCAGAGGCTGTGGCTAACTATCTAAAAGAGAACAAGAGCAAACTCGCTGAAATTGCCGTTTTAGATTCAGCATCAAAACATATCTTGGAAAAGGCAACAATAGATTCCCTAACCATTTCTTTTGAGGGCTATTTGCCGGGGCTAGGCTACGCCAATCCCGAAGTTTACAAAGCACTCTCAACAGCAAAAGAAAACGAATGGAGCGGTCCATTCACAAGCGGTCAAAACGCTGTGCTAATAAAGGTTCTAAATAAAAAATCCCCAAGCAACGAGTCCATTGACGCGGCTGTGAGAGACGAGCTTTCAATGAATTGGCAATACGGCTCTTTCAGCGTATATGGCGAATATATGCGAAACTTGGAAGCCGGAGCAAATGTTGTGAACAACTTGGATTTGTATTATAGGGAGTAGTAGAAACCGTTGAGTACGAAACCAAATGGGTGAGGGCATATTGAAAAACCTCGGTTTTGGATTAATGCGTTTGCCGCAGACAAATGCGGGTGATGCTGGGAGCATAGACATAAAGGCTCTTTGCCGCTTGGCAGATGCTTTTCTTGAAAAGGGCTTTACCTATTTTGATACCTCTTATGTTTATCACAACGGCAAAAGCGAAAATGCCTTTAAAGAGGCAGTTGCAAAACGACATCCAAGAGAAGCGTACCTAATTGCAGATAAACTGCCTATGTTTTCCATTACGGAAGCGAGGCAAATGCTCCCTATTTTTGAAGAGGAATTGAATCGTTGCGGGGTGGAATATTTTGATTATTTTTTGCTGCACGCCCTTGGCAGGGACACCTTTCGCATATCCGAGAAAATAGGGGCGTTTGAATTTATAGCGAAGAAAAAGGCAGAGGGCAAAATTAGGAAAATGGGTTTTTCTTTTCACGACAAGGCAAATGTGTTGGACGAAATTTTAACAAGGCATCCCGAAATGGAATTTGTGCAGCTTCAAATAAATTACCTAGATTGGGAAGATTCGGGGATTGAATCTCGCAAATGCTTTGAGGTTGCCACAAAACACAAAAAACCGATTATAGTTATGGAACCGGTGAAAGGCGGCACGCTGGCAAACGTTCCAAAAGAAGCCGAAGAAATCTTCAAAGCGCATAATCCAACAATGTCTGTTGCTTCTTGGGCTATTCGCTATGCAGCCTCGCTTGATAACGTTATAATGGTTCTAAGCGGAATGAGCAATGATGCTCAACTCGCAGACAATATGAATTATATGCTGGATTTCAAGCCGCTTTCAAAAAAAGAGTTTGAGATTATAAACAGCGTGGCTCAAATAATCAAAACAGGCATTGCAATCCCCTGCACCGCCTGCCGCTATTGCGTAGATGGCTGCCCCGAAAAAATCCCCATTCCAGAGCTATTTTCCATTTACAACGAATTTAAAAAATCTGGCACTGTTAAAAGCCCGCCAAAAGGCGGCAAAGCTTCTGATTGTACTTCTTGCGGCAGTTGCGAGGAGCATTGCCCTCAGCATTTGCCTGTGCGCAAGTATTTGGACTTAGTCTTTCACGCAACGAACTGAATACAAGTTTTTCTTATCGTCGCTACCGTTGCCGTAATAATTGTAGTATATATCTATAGCCATAGCGAGAGGACTATTGAAGTTGGTGGCAGTCCACCAGCGACCATTGTTGCCGATATCTTCGAATTTGCTATGGGAAGAAGAATAGAAACCTCCATAGAATAAAATAGCAAAAAATTACCGTGCTGGAATTCCAGCGGATCTCATCTCTGTTTTTATTTGGGATATGCTATAAGTACCAAAATGGACCATAGAGGCTATTAAGGCTGCGTCTGCGTGTGTTTTTTCAAATAATTCAACTATATGGCTTGGCTCTCCGGCTCCGCCGCTCGCTATAATAGGGATTGATACGGCTTGGGCTATTTTTTCTGTGATTGCAAGCTCATAGCCATTTTTAACGCCGTCTGTGTCTATGCTGTTCAGGCAAATTTCTCCAATGCCCAAGTTTTCCGCTTTTTTTGCCCACTCCACCGCATCCAAGCCCATATATTCCCTGCCGCCGCGAATCACAACCTCGTAGCCGCTTGGAATTTTATCGGAAACCCCCACGAACTTCGCATCCATTCCAAGCACCATGCACTGCTTGCCAAAAGCCTTGGCTCCCTCCGCTATTATTTCGGGGTTTAGCACGGCAAGGCTGTTAATGCTAACTTTCTCTGCCCCTGCTAGCAAAATTTGATGCATATCTTCCAAATTGCGCACGCCACCGCCAACGGAAAAGGGAATAAACACGTTTTTTGCAATATCCTTCACCATTTCAATATCGCATTGTCTGTGTTCTGCACTTGCGGTTATATCGTAAAAAACAAGTTCGTCAACGCCATCTTTGCTATATTTTGCACCCATTTCAACAGGGTCTCCAATATCTATGTTGCCTTTGAACTTAACGCCTTTGGTGACCTTGCGATCGCGAACATCTAGGCAAATAATCAGTCTTTTAGTGAGCATTTCCTATGAATGTAGAAATTTCTCTGCTAAACTCATTCCGAGCTACTATCAGAGGCTTTGTCTCTTTTTTGAAATTTTCCAGATTGCTGATTTGATTGCTTTTAAACAGAACAGTAAGAACGCCCATATACAAAATCTTTACCAAGTGTCAGCTTAAAACTTATTTGTCTGAACCAGAATTTGCAGAATTTTCAGAATGAAATTACTTTTTCACCCCAATAAATTTCAATAAAGCATTTTCTATTTGGTCAATGTATTTATCTTCAATATGCCCAATATATTCGCCTAATCCAGACTTTTTAATTGTTGTTAATTTATCTATCATAACAAACCCCACTATACCTAAATTATTTTCTTCTGATGGTTCAATTTTTACCCTGAAATCTGAATTAACTTCTATCGTGGTCATAGGAATAACGGTTAACGAATCAAAATCATCAAAAGCAACAGATT